>ERZ773195.69-NODE-69-length-98873-cov-6.794025_pt1 | contig 98873 bp, 108 predicted proteins | sample MGYA00580530_ERZ773195 | MGnify/ENA primary metagenome ERZ773195 (study PRJEB29015, sample SAMEA2737751) | human gut metagenome | biome: human gut; feature: human-associated habitat; material: faeces | place: China | collected 2012 ...
TTAAAACACGTATCCGTCGTGGAGATGCAGCTCCAATGGCTATTGTACAATTCGTGAAGTAGTAGTTACTACTTCACTTTTCTTTTAAGGAGCTTAAAAAATATGAGTGATTTAGAACAATACGCAAAAGAACATCAAGTGCCTATCATGATGGATGATGGACTTTCCTTTTTATTGGAAAAACTTCAAGAAAATCAATGTTTATCATTTTTAGAGTTAGGGACTGCGATTGCTCGTACATCGATTGAAGTTGCTAAGTTAGATCCTAGAATGAGAGTTGTCACAATTGAAAGAAATTCGGAAATGATTGTTCAGGCTAAAAAGAATATTGAAGAAAGTGGATTATCTGATCAAATCACATTGATCGAGGGCGATGCTCTTGAAGTGAATGTGGATGGTATGTTTGACTGCATTTTTATAGATGCAGCTAAGGCACAATATCAACGTTTTTTTGAGAAATATTGTATGCATTTGAATGAGAATGGTATAATTGTATCAGATAATATGAATTTTCATGGGCTTGTACAACATCCGGAATTGACTCAAAATCGTAATACACGCCAATTAGTTCGTAAGATCCATGATTATCATACGTATTTGGCAAATCTTTCAGATTATGAAACCGCATTTTATGATTATGGAGATGGAGTTGCCGTAACAAGGAGGAAATAACTATGAAGCTTTTTAAGTTTTTATTAGGTGCTGCAACCATTACAGTTGGAGCTTGTGCAGTTGCAGGTAAAATGCGTCGTGACAAACAAAGACAGGAAGAATTAGATGAATTCTTATGTCCAGACATTGATGAACCTATCGAAAAAGAGATTGAATCAAATGAAAGTCCATTAAAACATATGGAAGCAGATATCATGGGATTTAAAGAAGCACAAGAAGATATTCTTCCAGTAACATTAACCTATAGTTTTGATTCAAAGGATAGCGCAAAACAATTCCAGACAGAAATTGCAAAGAATGGCTTAACTTCTTCTTATGATGATGAAGATAAGGTTGTAGATGTAATTTATCATGATGGTGTAAATGAGAGTGATTTAAAAATCTTATCCGATACACTTGTAAATGCTTGCACAAATGCGAGTGCTGAATATAAAGGATTTCATTTTAATATGGTATAATAGTTCCGTTTATGGTGGAGGATATGTGATGGAAGCAATTGAAGTTTCACATTTAACTTTTTCCTATGATGGGAAAAATGATATATTAAAAGATGTTTCTTTTTCAATCCCAAAAGGAAGCTATACAACGATTATCGGACATAATGGTTCTGGTAAGAGTACAATGGCAAAACTAATTATTGGTTTGTTGGAGGCGAAAAAGGGAAAAATTCAGATTTTAGGTAAAGAACTAAATGAAGAAAGTGTTTATGAATTGAGAAGTCATGTTGGAATAGTGTTCCAAAATCCGGATAATCAATTTATTGGTTCTACAGTGGCAGATGATATTGCCTTTGGTTTAGAAAATCATTGTGTAGAACAAGAAAAGATGCAAGGTATTATTGAAGATGTCGCAAGTCGTGTTGGAATGACGGATTTTTTAAGTGCAGAGCCGACTAAATTATCTGGTGGACAAAAACAACGTGTTGCGATTGCAGGTATTTTGGCCATTGAACCTGATATCATTATTTTTGATGAATCAACAAGCATGTTAGATCCTCAAGGTAAGGCGAGTATCAATGCGCAGATTCGCAAGTTACATGAAGAAAAGAATATCACAATTTTATCCATTACCCATGATATGGAAGAGGTAGCTCAATCTGAAAATGTCATAGTATTAGAAAATGGTGAGATTGCGATGCAGGGAACGCCAATGGAAATTTTTAAACAAGAGGATAAATTGGCTAAAATGCAGTTGGATATTCCTTTTGCGTTAAAAATTTCGAAGGAATTAAAGAAGCGTAAAATCTTCAAAGAAAATGTATGTCGTTTAGATGAGGTGGTTGAAAAGTTATGTCGATTGAAATAAAGAAGTTAGAACACACATATAATGAAAATACACCTTTTTCACATGCTGCATTAAAGGGTATCGATCTTTCAATTCCAGAAGGAAAAGTTACAGCTATTATTGGGCAGACTGGTTCTGGTAAATCTACTTTAGTTCAGCATTTAAATGGTTTGTTGATTCCAACAGCGGGTACTTTGGATATTTGTGGTTTCCATATTCAACCTTTGTTGAAAATTAAGGATGTTAAACAATTAAGAAAGGAAGTTGGGCTTGTATTCCAGTTTCCTGAATATCAATTGTTTGAAGAAACGATTGGTAAGGATATTGCGTTTGGACCAAAAAACTTTGGAACAAGTGAAGAAGATGCTTCCCAACTCGTAAAGAAAATATTGCCTGTTGTAGGTTTGGATGAAAGTTATTTGGATCGTTCTCCTTTTGATTTGAGTGGAGGACAAAAACGTCGTGTTGCGATTGCGGGGATTTTAGTATTAAATCCAAAAGTCTTAGTTTTAGATGAGCCAACAGCAGGGCTTGATCCTCAAGGTGCTCAGGAAATGATGACTTTGTTTATGAATCTAAATAAAAAAGAAGGAAAAACGGTTCTTTTAGTTACGCATGATATGGAGCATGTCATGAACTATTGTGATCATGTGATTGTGTTGAGTCATGGTGAAGTAACGCAGGAAGCGGATGTGAAGGAATTTTTTAAGCATCCTGAATATTTACATGAGATTGGTATCAATCCACCTAGTATTGTGCGTTTAAAAATGCAATTAGAAGAAAATGGATTTGAGATGGATCCAGATATTATGGATATGAATTCACTTGTGGATTCAATAGAAAAGCAGGTGAAGAAACATGAATAATGTTGCGTTAGGACAATATATGCCATTAGATTCTGTGGTTCATAAGATGGATCCTCGATCTAAGATTATGATCATGTTGTTTTTAATGGTTGCGATATTTATTCCTGCAGGAGTCCTTGGATATGTGATTATAGGTATTTTCATTTTATTGAGTTTGTATTTATCAAAATTAAATATTAAATATGCCTTAAGAACAATGAAACCAATGTTATGGATGATGGCTTTCTTGTTGGTTATTAACCTATTGGTTATTAAAACAGGAACACCTTTGTTTTCGATTAAGGGATTTACAATTTATAGCGATGCCGTAAATCAAACTTTGTATATTGTCGTACGTTTAATGTTGATGGTTATTATCACAACTGTATTAACAGCAACAACAAAGCCTTTGGATTTGACTTTGGGAATTGAAAAATTGTTGAAGCCTTTTGAAAAAATTGGTGTACCAGCTCACATTATTGCGATGATGATCAGTATCGCGTTGCGTTTTATTCCAACACTAATTGAAGAAACACAGCGTATTATGAATGCGCAGGCTAGTCGTGGTGTGGATTTGGAAAATGGGAGTATCAAAGAAAAAATTATGGCTATTTTATCGTTGATTGTTCCACTATTTGTATCTGCATTTGATCGCGCAGATCAACTTGCAAATGCGATGGAAGCTAGAGGGTATGATCCTTCTAGAAAAAGAACACGTTACAAAGTGTTAAAGATGCAGACAATGGATTATGCTTCCATGCTTTTAAGTGTTGTCGTTCTTTGTGCTTGTATTGGTATTTGGGTATTATGATTGTAAAAGCACTTGTCAGCTATGATGGTTTTAATTATGCAGGCTGGCAAAAACAAGAGAATGCCTTAGGCATTCAACAAGTGATTGAAGAAGCTTTGTATAAAATCACAAAAGAGCATGTAGATGTTGTTGCGAGTGGAAGAACGGATGCTGGTGTTCATGCGTTTGGTCAAGTTTTTCATTTTGAAACAAATAAAAATATTCCGGCTATTCAATATGAAAGAGCATTGAATGCATTGCTTCCTAAAGATATTCGTATTTTAAAAACGGAAGAAATGCCCGATGATTTTCATGCACGTTTTAGTGCTGTAGGCAAACGTTATGATTATTATTGTTCGTACGATATAAAGAATCCTTTTAATTATAAGTATCGTAATTTATTAACTAAAAAATTGGATATTGAGGCGATGAAAAATGCATCAAAAGTATTCTTGGGATCTCATGATTTTACGAGTTTTGCCTCAAGTAAAATCGATCCGAGGAAACCTAGAGTCAAAACGATTTCAAATATTGAAATTATTGAAGAGGGTATGGATGTGCATTTTATCTTTGAGGGTACAGGTTTTTTAAGATATCAAGTTCGAATGATGACGGGTACTTTAATTGCGGTAGGTCAACATAAGATAGGTGTTGATGATGTCCAAAGAATGTTAGATGCAAAAGATAAGTCGGCATGTCGTTATAATGCGTCTAGCTGTGGTTTATATTTAGTGGAGGTAAAATATAATGAGACAAACTAATTTTCATACACATACTTCACGTTGTCATCATGCGTATGGTGAGGATGAGGAAATGGTTCGTGCTGCCATTCAAAATGGCTTTGAAGTATTAGGTATTTCAGATCATACATGTTGGAAATATGATTCCGATTTTGTGGCACATATGCGTATGAAACTGGATGAATTTGCGGATTATAAAGATAGTGTTTTATATTTGAAAGATCGATATAAGAAGCAGATTGAAATTCGTTTTGGCTTAGAGGCAGAATACTTTCCTAAGTATATGGATTGGTTGTTAGATTTCTGTATTGAAAATGAAATTGATTATTTGATTTTTGGCAATCATTATTATGGTACAGATGAGGATCATATTTATTTAGGTGGGGCCAAAGGAGAATATATTAAAGGATATTTCGATACTTGTGTCGAAGGTATGAAAACAGGTATGTATGCATACTTAGCTCATCCTGAATTGATTTTAAGAGATACAGGTGGTTTTATCACGCCTGAAATTGAAGAGGGATTTCACCGTATTTGTAAGACCAGTCAAGATTATAATGTTCCATTAGAATTTAACGTATTGGGTATGCAACACAATATGCGTATGGGGTATGAGGAGTATCCACACACTAAGTTTTGGCAAATCGCTGCTCAATATAATGTGAAGGCAATTCTAGGTATGGATGCGCATAGAATAGGTGATTTGGATCAAAAATTATATAATTTGGCTTTAGAAAAACTATCTAAATTTGATGTAGAAATCATTGATGATGTACCTTCAATTGATTATAAAAAAATAAAAGCAGAGAAGATTAAAGTTTGGCAAAAATAAAGCTAAACTTTTTCTTTTTTTCATTGACTTTTATATGGATATTGCATATCATATTAGATGGCTAAACTCTGGCCTTTTGAGCCCCGGTAAACGCTCAAATCAAGGAGGAAATTAGATATGCGTCAAACTACTATGGCAAAACCTGCCGATGTAACACGTACATGGTATGTAGTTGATGGAAACGGACAAACTTTAGGACGTTTGGCTTCAACTTGTGCTCATGTATTAAAAGGTAAACACAAACCTACATATACACCAAATGTTGACTGTGGTGATTATGTAATTGTGATCAATGCTGACAAGGTCGAAATGACTGGAAACAAGTTGAATACTGAAAAGTATTACAACCACTCTGGATACTTTGGAGGTATGCGTGTGCGTACAGCTAAAGAAATGAAAGAGAAATACCCTGTTGAATGGGTTGAAAGAGCAATCAAAGGTATGTTACCTCACACTAAATTAGGTGATGTACAACGTGGACACGTATTCGTATACGCAGGTAGCGAACACCCACATGCTGCTCAAAAACCTGTTGAATTGAAGGTAAGAGGATAAGGAGGAATAGAATATGAAAAAATCTAACACTGTTCAATATCATGGCGTTGGACGTCGTAAAAAATCTGTTGCTCGTGTCTTTTTACGTCCAGGTACAGGTAATATCGTAGTCAACGGAAAAACTTTGGAAGAATACCTTCCATTGGAAACTTTACGTATGGTTGTTAAATCACCATTAGAAATCACTAACACAGCTGATCAATTTGATGTGATTATCAACGTACAAGGTGGAGGATACACTGGTCAATCTGGTGCTATGCGTCACGGAATTACTCGTGCTTTAATGGAAGCTAGTGAAGACTACCGTCCAGTATTAAAAGCTGCAGGATTCGTTACTCGTGACCCTCGTGCTAAAGAACGTAAAAAATACGGTCTTAAAGCAGCTCGTCGTGCTCCACAATTCTCTAAACGTTAGTATTTTACTACTTAAGAGAAAGCAAAAGCCTTTATATAAAGGCTTTTTTCTTTTGTCAAAATACTATGAAATCGTATGCGTAGGACACAAGTAGGCCACAAATTTTTATGTTCAATTTATCGCATCCAATAACGTTTGATAATGCATATGAGTATATACTTTTTCTGTCAAACTCATGGCTCCCTTATGACCTACAATCTTCTTGATCGTGGTTGGATTCACATCCGCTTTTGTCAGTAACGATATACAAGTATGTCTTATATCATGCGGTGTGTGCTTCATTTTTGTTCGTTCCATGATTGGATTCAAGTAAGTATCACGTTAATTATCTTATCGTACAAGAAATATCAAGATCACTCTTTTATGGGTGGTCTTTTTCTTTCAATTAAAAAAAAGCATCCGTAGGGATGCTTAGAGTTTCTTTGTTGTTCTTGTTTTCCATAAAGCCATAGGGTGATTTTTAATTCTCTTTAACTCATCGCCATCATAAAGCAGTTCAGGCATATAATTCTTTTGTTTAAACTGATCTAAGAACATAGACTCATTTTCATTTAATACAAAATGTTCATTAAAGAAATCAATAATTTTTTGTTTAGCTTCTGGTAATGAAAAGAATTCTTTAGAATTAATAACAGGAAGTAAAAATCTTTTAATATGATTTTGTGTAATGGAATCAATGTTATTCAAATTGAAGTCAAAATTACCATTTTCATTGCTGATAGCTCTGTAGAATACGGCGCATTTTTTCATTTTATTTATTTCTATTTCATTAAATATATTTGAATTTATCATGTATAAAAAATCATAAAGATCTCTAGGAGTTGAACGTGTCATAAGAGCTACTAGTTTACTTCCAAATATCTCAATTGGATTAATAGCTCGAATTTCCACTTCACCAATCAAACCATAGTCTTTTGTTTTTACAATCACTGGTTCATAAACATGGGCTCTGAGCATATAATTAATTTCAATTTTGATGATATCAGGATTTCCACCGGCATTAATATAACTTGCTTTAAGACTATCCAGAGCATGATGTTCACGAGTGTCTTTATCAAGTTTATAACCATTTTTCTCTAAATAGTTTACTAGCAAATCTTTGATTCTTTTTCTTTTTTGCATCATTTCTTCCCTCGAAGAATTTGTGGTAAAATCTAAATCAATATCAACTGATAGGCGCGGTAGATCAAAGATTGTTAAATTGATTGCAGTTCCACCCTTTAAAGCTAAATTATTAAATAAGTCAGGCTCCATACGGATATAAGATAATATATCAACTAAACGAATAACTTTTTCATAAGTGTCTCTTATATAATGATATTTATCAGCTTCTTTTTGAAGTTGTCTTTTATTAAAATTCATTGTCATCACTTCCTTTGCTTAATATTGTTAAAATATAATTGGGCACGCAAACATTCCATTTTTTATTTAATGTTGTATTACTTACTTTTTTAGAAGAATTTAGATAACATTTAGAAGAACCTATTTGTGAATGAATATAGTCGAGGGTAGCATTGCTAATACCTAAATTATTTTTAAATGTCTCTAAAATATAGCCAGCTCTTTGATATAATACTTTTTTATTATAAAACTTTAATGTCTCAATTAACTTATCTTCATTAATATTATGAATTGAATCAAAAGCGCGATAAATTTCTTCGATGCCACCTGCTAAATCTATTTGATCAATACAATCAATCATTGTTCTTTCAATACTTGTTACTTTAACACCATCATAATTTGTTTCAATTTGAAGATCACATTTACTTTGAACAAAATGATAAGCAACATATTCAAATTCAAAATCGTTGATTCTTTTATGACCAGAATAAACAACTTCATTAAATACTTGATTATTTAAACCACGATATTCTAAAGCAGAGTGATAAGATATATAATTGCTTTTATCTAATTTTGTGGCAATAACATATTTGTTACAAAATGGAGTATTATTTGCGATATCTATCGCAACATAATAATTTTGTTTAATTCTTTTAATATATCCTTTTTTTAGGGAACGAGATAAAAAGGATTCAGCAGTTTTTGAATTTTTAATAATTCTTTGTATGTCTTGTCTTGTAAAGATACCTAAATCTAAAATTTCATTATAATATTTCATATTATATCACCTAGTTAAACATTAACATAAAACCTTTTAAAAAGTAAGTGTTATATGCATATTTTAAACTAAATTTCTGAATAGCATTCTTATTTGAAATATCAAAATTACCAGATTTAAGTTGGTCGCATTACTGTGAATCACTATATATATATATCAGATGATGGCAAAAGCGATTTCTATGAAAAAGAAGCAATTAAAGCAAGTTGGTTAGTTAGAGAGCTAAAAAGACAAATTAGTATTTCATTATTCGAGAGACTGTTGTTATCGAATGGCGAAGCTAATAAAAAGAAAGTTCTTGAATTAGCGTTAAAAGTTAATGAAATTGTCAAACCAGAAGATATAGTAAAAGATTATTATGTTTTTTGAATTTTTTGGGCTTCCAGAAAATAAACCGATAATGAAAGAATATGAAATGTTCTCATTATATGGACCATTAAAGAATTCTTCTGCTCATGAAGATCATTCTTGTTTAAATAAGAGGAGCAAATTTGATCATTTAATTTATATATCTCCAGTTCTTAATTAATTATTGCGTATTGAATGAACCTAAATAAACGATTAGAATTAATTATAAGAAATATGAAATAATGTTTGGTTTATGATTTAAGATGTGTATATAAAGAAAACTGAACAATTATTTTGAATCGGAAATAAAGGTGAAAAGTAGTGCAAGAAAAGTTTAGTCGTATACTAATAGGTAATGTTTTAAAGAGCATTCGAACAGAAAAAAAGATTCCTATAAAAAAAGTTGCACAGAATATGGATGTGAGCGAAGCGACAATTTCACAATTTGAAACTGGTAAGAATAAACCAACAAATGAGAAGATTGCTTTGTTTACAGAAATATGTGGGCAAACATTTAATTTTGATTTGGATAGAAATCTAATTATGGATCGTGTATATGATATTTATGATTTGTACACAGATTTAAAAAAAGAAGAGTTGAATAAAACTATTCAAATAGTAAAAGATACACATAATATAGCTTGTTCTTATGCTAGATTTGAATATTATCTGATTCTGTATATGGATGCTATCATAAATCAAAAAGAAGTGGATACAGCTTTATATAAAGGAATTATTGAATTAGGAAAGAATAACTTTTCGGTTAGGGAATTATCCATTTATTACGATATAATGGCATTAGAGAAGATATATTCGAATGAAATAAAAGAAGCATTAGAATACTTAGATAAGGCGTTATCTAATAAGGGTAATCATTTAATGATAAATTACCATTATTGCAGTATTTACTTGGATTTAGGGTATTTTAATTTGGCACAGCAGTATATTCATAAGAGTTTAAGAATGGCAGTTCAGCAATTGTCTTTCGATCGATTATATTATTTGTTGTTGAATCAAGGTGTACTTTACATGTATACATCTCGTTATGATGAAGCAAATAAGCTGTTTTTAAAGCTATTAAATGAATCCATTAAAAGACAAAACGAAATCATGAAGTATTGTATTTTATCAAATTTAGTTTTTACTTCGCTAATTCAAAAAGATATAAAAAGCGGATTTGATTATCTAAACAGAATCGATGAACAATTTACAGATGATTTAGATTTAAGAATGTATAAATGTCTTCTATACTATTTTGCCCATGAATATACGAAATCAAAAGAGTGTATTGCTTCTTTTTTTAGAGATGTAAAGGATTCAAAATATCATAAGAATTTTATCCGCGCTTTAAAATATATGATGGATAATAAACCTATGAAAGCCATTGATAATTTTGAAACCTGTTATCAAATCGCATTAAAAAATGGACAATATGATAGAGCAATTTTTATTTTAAAACAATTGAATGAGTTATATCTTGATCATGGATTACAAAATAAATTAAAAAAAGTGAAAGAATTACAAGAAAATTTCTACAAGATGTCATATGCGAATCAAATAATTGAAGGTATAGAGCTAAAATTTAATTAAAAATTGATATTGTTTTTTTATTACAATTGCTTTATATTGAAATCAGAAAGATTTTTTTTAGAAAAAAGGATATTTGAAATGAAATAATCACTTTATAATTATTGTTTTAAAAATGGTGACAATATAATCATATTCAATGCAAGAACCAATGCACTGGTTAAACCAAGTCTAGTGGAAATATAGTATCTATGAGATAAATAAAGTGTAAACCGAATTATGGATTTAAGCTATAAGTATTTAAGAGATAACATTTTGTTGTCTCTTATTATTTAGGGAAGGAATATGGGGGGAATATATATATGGAAATACTCAAAGTTGAAGGTGTTTCAAAGCAGATTAAAAATCGTAAGATTTTAGATAATATTAGTTTTTCAATTTTCGAAAATGAAATTGTAGGATTGATTGGGCCAAATGGTGCTGGAAAAAGTACAATTATGAAATGTATTACAGGACTATATCATATGAATGAAGGGAAAATTACTATCTGTGGACATGATTTAAAGAGTGATTCATCCAATGCGTTAAAAAATATAGGTGTAAGTATTGAATATCCATCTTTATATCCAGAGTTATCTGGACATGAACATTTTAAAATCATGGCAAATTGGAAGCATTTAGATTCTAAAAGAATTGAGGAAATGGAGCAATTCAGTGATTTAAAGGATGGCTTATATCGAGCCACAGAACATTATTCGATGGGAATGAAACAAAGATTAGTCTTAGCTTTGGCTATGATGTCTAAACCTAAATTGCTTATTATTGATGAGCCTACGAATGGTCTAGATCCACAAGCTATATTTGATTTAAGAAATAAGCTTTTAACAATACGAAATGAAGGGACAAGTATTTTATTATCTTCCCATCAGTTAAGTGAACTTGATAAATTAGCTGATCGAGCTTTATTTATTAAAAGTGGAAAGTTGATCAAAGAGAAGAATATGGACGAACTACGTCAAAATCATTCGATTTATCGATTAGAAGTTTCTAATCCCAAAAGTGTATTGCTTCTTTTAAAAAATTCTTTTATTAAAGACCATGTTCTTTATATGCAATGTGATTCCAAAGAAGAATTTTCAAAATCCTTACAAATACTGATTCAAAATGATGTTTTGGTTTATTCCTTAGCTGAAGTACATCAGGATTTGGAAACATATTATAAGGAATTATATAAGGGTTAAGCGTATGTTATTCAAAAATGAATTTAAATTTCTTTTTTCAAAAAGAAATATTCTAGCATTGATCCTTGTTTTAATTAGCGTTTTATCCGTGTATTTTTTTAAATACAATACTGAATATGAACAATATGCATCCAATCAAATCATGTATTATTATGAAACGTTAAATGAAGAAAACCAAAGAATCAATATTCTTCCAAAAGAAAAACTGAATGCCTTTTTTAGAGAGGACAGTATTTATTGTCAAAAGTTATTAAGTGATTGGAAAAATGACGAGGATGCAAAAATTATCGCAAAAGATATGTATGATAGGGATCAAAATATTTTAAAATATATTGATTCAGGTATGGATTTATCCAATTTTAAATCGATTCTTCAAAATAATAAACAAGACTTAAAAAAACGAATTCAAATGGAAAAAGCATATATTGAAAATGAATATTATGACTTTGTATATCAAAATAAACCGACGGGTTGTTATTTGATGGTGCAATTTTTAAAAGGAAACAATCTTTTCTTTTATTTATTCATGATTTTGATTCTAGTGTGGAATGTGGATATATGGTCTAAAGATTTAGAAAACAATACATTTCGATATTTATTTACAATAGGGAAAAGTCGTAAATATGTATATATACTTCGCGCGTTGTTACATATTTTTATCACTGTTTTTTTTAGTATACTATTTTTCGTTGTATTGTATTTGATTGGATATATAAATTGTGGAAGTGGCATAGAGTTATTGATTGGAACAACACCAGTGATTATTTACTTGTTTCATCATATTCTTTCTGTACTTGGATGGGTTTTGTTTAGTGCTTCATGTATACAATGTTTATCTTTGTTGACGAAAAATAAAGGAATGAGTCTAATGTTGACGGGGTTATTATTTGTTTTTATGTATACATATTTGCGTATTGAAACTTTATGGGCCTATACATCTTTGTTTTTTATAGGCGCAATATGCATACAGTTCATTTCATGTCTCTATTTAGAAAGATTGGATTTAGGTTAAGTTTATGAGTTTAGAAATAAAAAGTGTATTAAAGAACAAAGTGAGTGCTGTTATCTTTTTCATTTTATTAGTATTGAACATGGTGCAAGTACCAAATTATATGGGACATGAGTATGATGTGGAACAGAATATGAATATTTTTGAAACGCAGATTCAACAATACCAAAGAGCTTTATCAGATATCAATCTACAATACATGGCCGTAAAACATATGGGTGCAGAGGAAAAGGTGTATTGGAATAGTTATCAGGATTATTTAAGCTGGGCTATTGATAATGCCAAAGCTGGATGGAGTTTATTTAACAAATATGGAAAAGAAGTTTTTAAAAATAAAGGATTAATAAAAAGATATAATGAAATCACATTATGGGATAAGCTGTATCATTTGGATGCTTTAAAAAAGAATGGTGATCAAAAATTTATGCGCCAAGTTCATAAATTAGGCTTTGAAGAAGCAGACATTTCATTTGATCAGAGTCGGATTTTTATGATTGGAAGCCAAATATCTCAAAATAAAAAAGAGGATTATAGAACCGTTGAATTATCTGTTCAAGAACAGCTACATCAATTAGAAACAAATACGGAACAATATGTAGGAAAAGGTCCATGGTATTTTTTAGCACACCAGTTAAGAATAGACAGTTCATTTGCGTATTTGTTTATGCCTTTATGTTTGATTTATTGTGTTGTTGTTTTAATGTACGAAAAAAAGACAGGTGTTTTTGAGCTCGAACAATTAAATGATGTGCACTTTTTCGTACACATACAAGTAAAATTATTTATAGCTTTTTTGCTTCTTATGATTGCATCAATAGGTATTCCTTTTCTTTTGCTAGGAATTAGTAATGGCTTTGCAGGGTGGGATACATGGCTGTTGGCTGACACTAAACATTTTTTCTCTTTTAAAAGGATGTATCATACAGACAATTATGTCATAAATAATATGTCTGAATATTATGCGACAGAACAAGGATTTATACCTGATTTATCTTTTATTCCATTATGGAAAGCTTTAATAATATCTTTACCATTAATTCTTCTAAAATTAGAACTTTATATTCAAATGGCTATGTTTTGTGTATATACCTTCACGAAAACAGGATTTAATTATTTATCTGGAATAATTTGTATTATTTTATATGTCATCAGTCAAAGAATGGATTTGATATCTTTTATAAATCCATTTAGTATAACCCCAAGTTTGAGTGTTTTATCGGGTTGTGGTATGCAAAATTGGTTGAATTCGATTTGTATATGTGTCGTTTTTATTTTTGTTTTACTATTTATGAATTTTGTGAGTGTTCGACAGAAAGATAAGATGAGCTTATGAAAAAAATATTGTTGTATAGAAAATGATAAAAGAAATGTTTTGATTTACATTTACTTTTGTAACATTTTCAATTGTTCTAACTTCTAACTAAAAAAAGGAGGGCTATTTATAATGATAAAACAAAATGTTTTAGATGTTTTAAATTTGTGTAAGTCATATGGCAATCATTTAGTGTTAGATGATATTTCGTTCTCTATTCGAGAAAATGAAATTGTAGGTTTTATTGGTCCTAATGGTGCAGGTAAAAGTACATTAATGAAATGTTTATGCGGGTTAATTCATATGGATTCTGGAAATGTTACTATATGTGGTCATGATATACAAAGTCAAAGAGAGAAGGCTTTGTCGCATCAGGCTAGTTTGATTGAAAGTCCAGGACTTTTCTTTAATATGACTGGTTATGAAAATCTTGAGATATTTGCCAGCTTAAAAAATGTATCGAAAGATAAACTACAACAAATGGCAGATTATACACGAATAGCAGATTATTTAAAGAAGCCTGTATCTAGTTATTCTTTAGGTATGAAACAAAGATTAGCACTTTCTATTGCATTGCTATCTTCTCCACAGTTCCTAATGTTAGATGAGCCTATGAATGGATTGGATCCATCGGGTGTATTTGAATTGCGAAAAGAGCTTCGTAAAATGGTGGATGAACAAGGAATGTCTTTATTGATTTCTAGCCATCAATTAAATGAAATTGAAAAGATTGCTGATCGAATTATTTATATTGAAAATGGTAAAATTAAAGAGGTAGAAAAACAAGAGCAGACAATTACATATCAAATTAGGGTGAATAAAATAATAACAGACCACCGGTTTAGAAAACTATCAGATTTTCTATATGAATTTTCTATTCAAAATCCAAATGAGCTATCCGTATATTTACGCAAATTAGAAAGAGAAGGCGTTCAGCTGCTGGATATCACTAATACAAGCGATGATTTAGAGAATATGTATACAAGAATTTATGGAGAATAGATATGGTTTATTTGTTAAAGTATGAATGGCATAAATTCATTCGCACAAAAAAGAATTGGCTTGTATTCTTATTGATTCTTTGTTCTTTTATAGGGTATGTTTCTTTTAACGGATACCAAAATCATGTATACATAGAAGCAAAAACTGAACAGTTTTCCAAGGCAAGACAAAATGCTATGTACGATATTACGAATATGGCAAATTATCAGTTTTTGGCTAAAAAAGAAAAAGACAAACAATATTATGGAAATGCGATTGAATATTTTAAAAGGCTGTATTCCTGTGCAAATGATTTATACCGTGATTATTCTACTTCTGCAGTTTCTTTAGATGATTTAATACAGTGGAATGATTTGCTAATTGAAGGAAAAACAAAAAAGTATACGATTATTTCGTATACAACGCATTCTTTAGATTACCTAAAAAAGACACAGAAAGAATATAGGTATTTAAAAAAGAATCATATTCCAATTAAGCATTCGCCTTATGTTTGTACAACATCTAACTTGGCTGTGAATTTATCGAATTATTATTTAGGTGCAGTTTTATTAATTTTATACTTCCTTTTGATTTTTGATATATTTAAAGAATTCGATCAAGGTGTGTATAAAATATTGTTTACTTCAAAATACGATACTTTAAAAATTATTCTTACTAAAGTGGTATTTTCTATTTTTTTGTTAATTGGATTTATTTGTTTGATAGTTCTATTATTTGGTGTAAATACACTGATTTTTGGTATGGGAAATACGCAATATTCATTTTCAGTGGGAAATCATATATATATGGAAAGTAAGATACTAATGTATATTATTTTTATAACAATAGCTATGAGTTTATTTCTGATAGGTGTCTATACATTAATTTCTTGCTTGTTTAAATCAACTACGACATCTTTGGTGATTACTATAACGCTTTATTTAATGGTTAATCTTTTTAGTCAGAACTTACATAAAATAAATTATTTCATTGGATTTTTAAATGTTGATATGTTTAGTATGCTTCAACAGAATAAAATTTTTACCATTTGTATAATGAATATTGTTGTTTTAATAGTTTGTGTGATTTTAAGCATTTTATTGTTAAAAAAGAGAGATTTGATTGTAACGGGTGATTGATATGTTTAAATTTATGAAATTTGAAATAAAACGGAACTTAAAAAAATCACAAGTTAAAATATTAATTGGGCTTTTGCTTATATGCGAACTTGTCATGTTGGTTGTATTAAACAATAAGGCACAGATAGAAGACGTATTTTCATTATCTCAAGGATCAATGGAAGTTAGTGCTTTAACTCGTTTTAATTTACCTGATTCGAAAAGAAAATATATCGAAAAACAGATTGAATCTGTAAATAATAAAGGGAAGTTTTTTGAATACTACAAAGAGAATAAACAGTGGAAGAAAATGTATATAACGGGTATGGAAGTCTATTGTTACAATGTGGATATGCGTACGAGCATACCGATAAAATCACAGTCTACTTTTGATTATACAAATCATGAGAAAGAGTTAAAACAGATTCAAAAAAAATATAAATTAACACGAGTACCACCAAATCCCAAAGAGTGCACATGGTTTCAACCTGTAGGAACGGCTGGCTATGAAATGATTCCAACATATCAGCAGGGAGCACGTTATTTTGAGAGATTATACCGAAATGAATTGAGCCCTCTTTGTTATTCAAGCGTAGACAGTGCTACAGTTTTAATACAATTAAGTCGAAATGTATTGTTTTTGGGTATTCCCATTCTAATTGTATTGTTATTTTTTAACGTACGAAAAAATTATCATGACGATGGTTTGGATAAATCTTTAATGGTTATACCCGGATTGAAAAATAAATTTTATATATACAAATTCACTTCAGATTTCATTTTGATTCTTGGCGTTGTATTTGTTCCCATATTAATATTTTCAATCATTCTAGGCATAAAGTCAGGATTTCAAAATTTTAAATATCCAATTTTAGCTAATGTGGATGGAATTACAGGTTTTAGTTTTTCAAGAATTAAAGATTTTGTAAATGGAACACAATACTGTATTTCGAAAAATGCTATGTATAATGTAGGTTTAACATATTACAGTACAGAAATGGCACGAAATCCTTATTTGGATTATACGACATTAGGAATTGTCATTATTTTGACAGTAGTAATGCTTATATTGTTGATTGGTGTTTATTATCAGTTTACTTTTATGGTTTCTTATCTTATTAAAAATGCGTATATAGGATTATTTATTAGTTTATTTGTTATAGTAGGGCTATACTTTTTATCACCGCTAGGTTCTTTAAATATGATAAATATAATTAATCCACTTACTTATAGAGATCCAACAATGATTATTACTGGAACAAGTAGTTTTCCATATTCAATTGGAATGATAGTGTTGCTAATATACAATGTTTTGCTTTTTGTATTAAATAGAAAGGTGTTTAATGAAAATTATTATGAATAAAAAGCCAGGAAGAGTATTATTGATATGCATAATTGTACTTGCTATTATTTGTCCTTTGCATATCTATCATGATAAGAAAAAAGTAGAAGATATAAAGTCTGGTGCAATTGTAATCCAAAATTCAGAAACACCTATTGATGAATTACATCCAGAATTTGCATATTTATGGCTGTTTCCATATGGAATTGTAGAAGTGGTACTACTATCTTTGTATTATGTTCGAACAAGAGATTGATTAACTACAATTGAAAAAGTAGGGAGCAGGGTATGAAAAAAATAATAATGGTTTTGGTTATCTTTATATCAAGTATTATTTTCTATGATAGTTATGTTAACTTGTCGCAGAAACAATATAATGATGTGATAAATCTGAGTTACAAGTTTGCACAAGAAAGTGATATGGAAGTTGTTCCAATTGATTTACAATTGAGTGAAGATAAGCAAGAAAGAACAAAACAATTTAATCAGATGTATTCTTTTTTGCAAGAACATTCGTATCCTTGTTTTGTTGGCATAGTTTCTAAAAATATAAAAACGGAATATGTATATCTTCCAAAACAAAATAAACTACCAATTTATACAGAAGAAAATAAAGCGATTGATTTTAACAAAAATAGCGATCGTTATTTGTCTTCTTCGTATAAGGATAAAAATAGGTATGCAACGATTGATTTTATTGATCAAGATTATCATAGTGAATACAATAATGTGCATAGAATAAAGACTTTTGCAAATTATCTAGAAGATTGGAATGGAAATACACTATTTCCGTTGTATTTTGTCACAAATTCCAAACAGGATTTGTTGAAGGATTTAGAGGATACGAAAATATTATCTGAATTGAAAGTGGATGGTGATATCACAACATCCGATTTTTCTACAGGCGTGATTGACTATTCGTTTTTAAAGAGAATTTTGATGTATTTAGCAATTGCGGTTTTGTTATGTCTTTTATCTGATGCATTGACATCTAGAAAAGAAGTTTTTATTCGTAAGATGCAAGGTGCTACTTCATGGTTTATATATAAGAGGCTATATGGAAAATTTTATTTGTTAAGCATATTGATGTTTGTATTAACACAAGCTTCATTATATTTTCTTGTAGTTCAAAATTTTAGACCTGTTACTCATGAACTCATTCAATATTTATTGCAGTCTGCTCTTCTTTTTGTACTTTGTCTGATTGTAGTTGGATTTATAATATATGTCTTATTAAGTCAAATTCAATCGGTTGTTATATTGAAAAAATCTCAGTTTAGATGGATTTCAATGACACTGTTTATATTGAAATGTGTCTTTTTGATTTCAATATTTATACCATTATCGACTACATTTAAGTATACATCTCAAGTGGCTCAGGATGGGTATTACTTAAATAAATACAAAGAAACCTATAATAATTATCTTCGTTTAGAGGGTGTTAATATAAATATGTTTTCTTTGGGATACCAAGATGCGATGAGCCAGTTGAATGAAAAGATTCGAGAATATCCATATATATATGAAGATTTCTCAACCAAAATAAATCGTGATGAGGATGAAATAACATATCCTTATATCATTGTAAATGAGCAGTATTTAAAGGAATATGATTTATATAAGGATGGTAAGCCAGTTAAAACATTTAAACCTGGTACTCTTTATGCTCCAAAATCAGTGAATATAGATGAAAGTTATTGTTTGGCTACAGAGTGTGAGTATGATCGAATTGATGATGGTTATGTTATGCTTTCGCATAGTTTAAGAGAGGATAATTGGCATGTGAAAAATCCAATTATTTATGTTGTGGATGAAAACTATGATATGAGTCAATTTGGTATTTTTATTAAGGATAAAGATAAAACCGTAAAGAAGTCCATTAATGATTTCTTGAAATCTAAGGGATTGTATCAAAATATGAACTATGCGTATGAAAATTATGATTATGGAAAAAAGACCATGGTAATCAATAAATTGATTATAGATTCAGCTATATTACTTTTTGTATATGTGATTGTTTTATTCTTGTTCCAGTATCAATCTATATACTTATATTTTTTAGAAAATCGAAAGATGATTTCTTTAAATTGTTTGTTGGGAAAAAACATCTGGCAAAAATATCGTGATTTTATTATTGTGAATCTGTTTGTTTATCTTGTCTTGCTGTTGTGGATGGTTCTAATTGTAAAAAATATTTCGACAATAGGCTTGTATTTGTGGATATTCACAATTCTAATCGATTTTATGATAGCTCTAATTTTTAGAACGTATTTTGAAAGAAAGAAAGTGTTGTTATCCTTGAAAGGAGATTTGGAATGAAGGTAGTAGTTGTTGATAAGATTCATAAACAATATCATGATCATGTGATTTTTGATGATTTCTCAATGGAAATAGAACAAGGAAGTTTTGTCGCAATACAAGGTGCTTCAGGATCAGGGAAATCTACATTGTTAAATATGATTGGTCTTTTGGATTCTCCAGATAAAGGAAACATTGTGATTTTTGATAAGAAAAATGTAAAACCATTTTCTAGACAGGCCAATAAATTGTTAAAAGCAAAAATAGGATATTTATTCCAGAATTTTGCGCTGATTGATAATAAGAGCGTGTATTACAACTTGTATTTGTCTATAGATCACTTTTCATTTCCAGATAAGAAGGAAAGAATTCTAAAAGCACTTGAAGATGTGGGTTTAAAAGGTTTCGAAAATAAAAAGATATGTGAATGCTCTGGTGGAGAGCAACAAAGAGTTGCCTTAGCTCGTCTTTTAATCAAACCATGTCAATTGATTTTGGCAGATGAACCAACAGGAAGTTTGGATTCAGTAAACAAAGAGGTTGTGTTTAAAATCCTAAAGAAAATGCAGTCACAGGGAAAAACAATTGTGATAGTCAGTCATGATGAAGAGCTTGTAGAAAGAGCAGATCGTATAATAAATATCTAAAAGGCGCTTTAAGCACGCGTATAAGACGCAAAAATAACTGAATATGCTTTAGATAAAGAAATATTCAGTTCTCTAAACGTTAATTATTATCGTCAAGAGAAAATCAGATCACTCATTTATTTGGGTGGTCTTTTTTATTGTGCAGCGTTTTCAAAACTGAAATAAAGTTGTAGTTTTGAAAATGATAAAGAAGTATAACTGTTCTAAAATGATTCTAAGAAGTATGAATACTTTTTTTGTTTGCATTTCCACATAGCGAGGAAAAAGATTATAATTTTCATTTATTAGTAAAATGGCTAATAAAAAATAAATATTAGTCAATTAGCTTATAATTCTTGAAAGCAAAGTGGAATTATATTATACTAAAGTTAAATATTAGGAGGTGCGATATATGTTTTTCTTCTTTTTTAAATTTGATCCATATATTGCGATTATAGGTGATATTAAAAATTCAAAAAATATTGAAGAACGTGGAAAGTTTCAAAATAAATTAAATAAAATATTAAATGAAATTAATGAAATATATTCTGATTCAATATCTTCTAATTTTACAATTACACTGGGGGATGAGTTTCAAGGGTTGCTACATTCTGGAGAACATGTTATGGATATAATCCAATATATAAAAAAGGAATCATATCCTATAAAAATAAGATTTGGCATTGGAATCGGAGCTATCACTACTGATATTAATTCAGCGATATCTATTGGTGCAGATGGGCCAGGATATTATAAAGCAAGGGATAGTATCGAACAACTTAAAGTATTAGAAAAGAAAAATGAGAGTACATATGGTGATATTCAAATTAAAATAGATGGAGATAATAATTTACAAGAATTATCACTAAACTCTATTTTAAAATTAATGTACTGTATTGAAAAAGATTGGACAAAAAAGCAAAGAGAAGTTGTGAATTATGTTTTATTTGAAAAGAAAAACCAAACTGAAACAGCACATTATTTTAATGTTACACAATCAAATATTCAACAAATTTTATCTAAAACTCATTTTTATGCATATAAAGATGCTTTTGATTCTGTTAATAAAATATTAAGTGAGGTTAAGTATGATAACAAGTTATAGAGAAATACTGATTGTATTCTTGATTGCTCATATCTTGTCTGATTTTTACTTTCAGTCCGAATCCATGGCAAGAAAAAAAGACAAATGCTTTAAATATCTAGTTATACATAGTATCGTTTATGGACTAGTAACTTTAATTATAGTTAAATTAATCTGTACAAATTTTGAAAATATATATTTATGGATAATCATATTTTCTCATTTTTTAGTAGATGCGTTAAAGTATATCTTGAAGAAAAATAAAATTATTAGAGAACATCAAAGAAATATTTTTATAGTTGATCAAGTTATTCATATAGCTATATTAATGATAGTTTCTTATCTTATGATAAAGTCAGGCAAGAGTTATAAGTATAATGAAATAGTTTTAGATATATTAAATATCATTGGAATTTCTATTCGGTCAATTATTGTTTTAATTGTTCAGGTGCTTCTTGTACATAAACCGGCAAATATATTTATAGTTAATATAATGCAATCATACAAACCTATCAATAAAGAAAATAATAATACAGAGAATACAAAAAAAGCTGGACGAATGATTGGTACTATTGAAAGAATTATTATGTTATTCTTCTTATTAATAAAACAGTATTCATCAGTTGGATTAGTATTGACTGCTAAATCAATAGCTAGATATAATAAAATATCAGAAGATAAAGAGTTTGCAGAATACTATTTGTTGGGGACGCTATTAAGCACAATTTGTGTATTAATGATTTCTATAATTTAAATGTTTTATGTAATAAAGTACTATTTGGATGTAATAAGTGGAATTAAGTTGTTTTAGCAATGCAACGAGTAAGCGACAAAAAGGCTTAAAAACCCTTATTTATAAGGCTTCGGAGTTCTCTAAACGTTAGTATTTTACTTACTAAGAGAACGCAAAATCCTTTATATAAAGGATTTTTTCTTTTGCCTAATTGCTATAAAATCGTATGCGTAGGATACACAATTCTCTTAAAAGAAAACCTCGAAAAATTTTTAAATTTTGCTGATTGCATCCATCTAACAAGGTCTGATAATCCATATGAGTATATACTTTTTCAGGCAAGCTCATAGCGCTTTTATGACCAACAATCTTCTTGATTGTTGTTGGATTTACATCCGCTTTTGTCAGTAACGATATACAAGCATGTCTTGTATCATGTAGAGTGTGCATCATGTTTAATCGTTTCATACTACTGCATCAGTATTGACTTGCCCGATTTTCTGATACCGATAATAACTTTTATATCAGGCGTATCCTTCAGATTCTTTATTCGATTAAGGTATTCAGTTCTTTCAATGGTTTTCATATTGCCTCACTTTCAAAAAATGAAATTTTTTAAACTTTTGAAAGTGAATAGTATGCTTTTGTTAATTTTTCTCTTTATATTTTAAGAATTCTTAGATATTATTGGAATAGTTGGAGGTGTATAACATGAAATTGGAAAAAAGGATAGAACTATGTGATTCTATGACACCGCTAGAGTCAGAAATCGCATCTTATATTTTAAATAACAAAGATGCGGTTACGAAACTAAAAATTCAAGAATTAGCTGATATACTTTTTATATCAAAATCTGCGATTCATCGTTTTGTGAAAAAGATTGGGTTTAATGGATTCAATGATTTAAAAGTGAGTATCGCAAAAGAAAATGCTGATTTATTAGAAAATAATTCCTATATCAATGTGAATTATCCATTTCAGGCAAAGGATAATCCTAGACAGATAGCTTTTAAGCTTTTAGAACTTTATGAGAAGGCTATTAAAGATACATTTGAATATGTTGATTTAGACCAAATCAAAGCAGTTTCACAATTAATAGATTCGGCAGATGTAATTGATATTTATACGCATGCCCATAATTCAAATATCGCAGAAAACTTTCAAGATAAAATGTTGACTATTGGAAGAAGTGTAAACTGTCCAAGTAGCTTTTATAATCAAAGATTAACTGTATTGGCTTCGGACCAAAAACACGTAGCGATTATTCTATCTTATTCGGGAAAGGCTACATTTATATTGCCGATTGTAAAAAAATTATATGAAAAGGGCGTGAAAGTTATACAAATTGGAAAAGCAGGAAGTAATTATTATTCTCAATATGTGACATATCATTTATCGATTAGTGATTCTGAAAATAATCGAGATAGAATGTCTCAGTTTTCAAGTCATATAGCTATGCAATATATTATGGATGTTTTGTATAGTTGTATTTATAATGAGAAAAGAAAAAAGAATACAAAATATATTTATGATTCAATTGATTATATGGATGATCGACCAGAGGATTAAAAAGATTCAAAAAGTTTCAGATTTTTTTGAATCTTTTTTATTTTGTGTAGAAAAAACTATCTTCAATTCTTGGACATATTGAATAACAATTGGGTGAAATGTAAATTAAAGCTATCAATAGAAAAGGAGAAAACATTATGGAAAAAGGATTGAAAATTGTTACGATTGGTGGCGGAAGCAGTTATACACCTGAATTGATGGAAGGTTTTATTAAACGTTACAATGAACTTCCTATTAAGGAAATCTGGCTTGTCGATATTGAACAAGGAAAAGAAAAAGTAAATATTGATGCTAAAATGTCACAACGTATGTGGGATGCAGCAGGCTATGATGTAAAAGTGCATGTAACCTTTGATCGTAGAGAGGCATTAAAAAATGCGGATTTTGTTACAACACAATTTAGAGTGGGCTTATTGGAAGCTAGAATTAAAGACGAGAGAATTCCTTTGTCTTATGGAATGTTAGGACAAGAAACAAATGGAGCAGGAGGAATTTTTAAAGCGTTTAGAACAATTCCTGTAATTCTTGATATTGTAGAGGATATGAAAGAATTATGTCCAAATGCATGGTTAATTAATTTTACAAATCCAAGTGGAATGGTAACTGAAGCAGTTATTAAATACGGAAAGTGGGATCGTTGTATCGGTTTATGTAATGTTCCAACGATTGCTATGATGAAAGAGCCTATTGCATTAAATGTAGATCCAAATGAGTTGATTTATCAATTCGTAGGGTTAAATCACTTTCATTGGCACAAAGTATATGATAAAGATGGAAATGAATTAACAAGTAAAGTCATTGATGCTATGTTGGATGGAAAAGATGTTGGTCTTCCAGCAAACATCAATAACGTTCCTTTCTTTGGAGAACAAATCAGAGAAATGAATATGATTCCTTGTGGATACCATAGATATTATTATCGTCAACAAGAAATGTTAGAGCATAGTTTGATGGAATATGAAACAATTGGTACTCGTGGTCAACAAGTAAAAGAAACAGAAAATAAATTGTTTGAATTATACAAAAATCCGAATTTAGATCATAAACCAGAAGAGTTATCAAAACGTGGCGGAGCTTATTACAGCGATGCAGCGTGTGAATGTATCAATGCGATTTATAACAATAAGCAGACTCATATGGTTGTCAGCACAAAAAATAGAGGAGCAATTCCAGAATTGCCAGAAGATTCAATTGTTGAAGTAAGCTGCTATATTGGGGCAAAAGGAGCAATGCCTGTTGCTTGGGGAAAATTACCAAGTGCACAAAGAGGATGGCTTCAATGTATGAAGGCAATGGAAGAATGTACAATCGAAGCTGCAGTTACAGGTAATTATGGATTGGCACTTGAAGCATTTACATTAAATGAATTGATTCCATCGGGAGAAAATGCAAAACGTGTTTTGGATGAATTGTTGATTGCACATAAGAATTATTTACCACAATTTAAGTCTACAATTGAAAAATTAGAAAAAGAAAATGTAACAATCAAAGATTCAGTAGTGAACGAGATTATTGCTCATGAGCGTTAAAAAAGAAATATTTGGAATACATCCATCGGGCAAAGAAGTTTACAAGTTTGAAATCGTGAATAAACAAGGAATGAAAGCAGTAATCACTAATTTTGGTGCTATTCTAATATCCTTGTTTGTTAAAGATAAAAAGGGTAATTTTCAGGATGTAGTATTAGGATATGACTCATTAGAAGAATATCTTGATAATCATCCAATGTTTGGGGCAACGGTAGGTCGCAATGTAAATCGTATATCCAATGCAAAGTTTGAATTGGATGGCAAAACATATTTATTAGATAAGAATAGAGGAAACCATAATATTCATAGTGACAAAGAGCATGGATTTCATAAAGTGATTTGGGATTTTGAAATCACTGGTGAAAATTCTGTATGTTTATCTTATTTAAGTTGTGATATGGAGCAAGGTTTTCCAGGCGAAGTCTATATAAAGATGACATATACGTTGACAGAGACAAATGGATTGATATTGTCATACTTTGCGACACCAAATAAAAGAACGATTTTAAACGTTACGAATCATACATATTTTAATTTGGGAGAAAATATATTTTCTACAGAGTTCTGTATTCATGCGAAATCATTTACGCCCGTTGATGAAGATATAATTCCAACTGGTGAAATTAGAGAAGTAAAAAATACACCAATGGATTTAACAAAGTATTCATTTATTAAAGATAAATTAAATTCAAATTATCACCAGTTACAAATTGAAAAAGGGTATGACCATAACTATGTACTTGATCATCCTCATACGGGATTTCGATTAATTGCTCAAACTAGAAATATGAAAAGTGGAATACACATGGATGTGTACTCGGATATGCCAGGAATGCAGTTTTATACATCAAATTCATTAAAAAATACAATAGGTAAAAATGGGGTTGTTTATAAAAAGTATGATGCATTTTGTATGGAACCGGATTATTTTCCAAATGCTATTAACACAAAGGGTTTTGAAAAACCAATTTTTGATTCAAATAAAAATTTTATTTCAACGACAACGTATCAATTTTATTAGGAGGAAAATGAAATATGAATAAGTCTAAAGAGTCTGGAAAGTTTTTTGCTATGATCCAGCAGGTAGGAAAGTCTTTCTTTTTACCAGTATCTGTTTTACCAATCGCAGGACTTTTGTTGGGATTAGGTTCTTCGTTTACAAATCAAACAACGATTGAGACATATAATTTAACTGGATTATTAGGGTCAGGAACTGTATTAAATGGTTTATTAACGATTATGTCTCAGGTAGGTACAGCGATTTTTGGAAATTTACCTTTGATTTTCGCATTAGCAGTTGCACTAGGTATGGCAAGAAAAGAAAAGGCAGTTGCAGTTTTATCATCTGGAATTGCGTTTATTGTAATGCACACATCTATTAATGCGATGCTAAAGATTTCTGGTTATATTCTTCCAGATGGAAGTCAGGCAGATTTTGTTTTACAAGGACAATTATCTAGTGTACTAGGAATTACATCTTTAGAAATGGGTGTATTTGGAGGAATTATTGTAGGATTAGGAGTTGCAGCATTACATAATAAGTTCTACAAACAAGAATTGCCTATGGCATTATCATTCTTTTCAGGAGTTCGATTCGTACCAATTATTAGTACTATCGTGTATATTTTCGTAGGAATTCTTTGCTTCTTTGTATGGCCATTTGTACAAAGTGGAATCTTTACATTAGGTAATTTAGTAACAGCTTCTGGATATGCAGGAACATTTATTTTTGGATTCCTTGAACGTGCATTGATTCCATTTGGTCTTCACCATGTATTCTATATCCCATTTTGGCAGACAGCACTTGGTGGAACGGCAACTATTGATGGAGTTGTAGTTGCAGGTGCACAAAATATCTTCTTTGCAGAATTGGCATCACCTAATACGGTACGCTTTAGCGTAGATGCATGTCGTTTTATGAGTGGTAAATATTCATTTATGATGGCAGGATTACCTGCAGCGGCATACGCTATGTATAAATGTGCAAGACCTGAAAATAAGAAAGTAGTAGCAGGTTTATTGTTTTCAGCAGGTTTAACTTCATTCTTAACTGGTATTACAGAACCAATTGAATTTACATTCTTATTTATTGCTCCAGCACTATTTATTTTACACTGTGGTTTAGCAGGTTTATCATTCTTATTATGTCATCTGTTGAATATTTGTATTGGAACAACTTTCTCATGTGGTTTGATTGATTTTACACTTTATGGATTACTTCAAGGACCAACAAAAACAAATTGGCCAATGATGTTAGTTTTATTTGTAATCTATGCAATAGCATACTATTTAATTTTCTCATTCTTGATTAAGAAATTTAATATTATGACACCAGGACGTGAAGAAAATTCAACAAATATTAAATTGTATACTAAAGAGGATTTGAAAAATAAAAATAACACGAAATCAGAATTAATTCTAGAAGGTGTAGGTGGAGTTGACAATTTAGTGGATATTGATGCTTGTGCAACTCGACTTCGCTTAACTGTTGTAGATGAAAATTTAGTGAATGAAGAATTGTTAAAAGAATCAGGATCAAAAGGATTAATTAAAAAGGGTAAAGGCATTCAAATCATTTATGGTCCACAGGTAACAGTTATAAAAAGTGATTTTGAAGAATATGTAGAGAAAGTGAGTCAATAATGTTTTTTAGAAAGAAAGTAAATGAATTAGAAATCTTTAAATGTGCGCAAGGAGATATTGTGCCTATTGAAAATGTTCCTGATTCAGTTTTTGCAGACAAATTACTAGGTGATGGAATCGCAATCAACCCGAGTGATGGAGAAATTATTTCACCTATTGATGGACAAGTTGTTATGATTCAAGACAGCCTTCATGCGATTGGAATTCAATCAGAGGATGGTATTGAAATATTGATTCATGTTGGATTGGATACAGTCGAATTAAAAGGCGAAGGATTCGTTAAGAAAGTGAATATAAATGATAGAGTGAATAAAGGGCAGCCTATTGTATATTTCGATAAAGAAATGATTGAAGAAAAAGGGTATAATACGATCACGATGATGATAGTTGTTAATGATGAGCGTATTTCTAAATTGGAAAAAGGCGATCAACTAGATAAACCTTTAATAAAAGTTCAATATAAATAATAAAACTGTAGCGATATGTGAGTCGCTACAGTCTTTTTGTATATTAAAAAACAAAATATCATAATCCATTTCGAATACTAAAAGGATTATCGAAAGTGCAATTAAACTATGAGACTGAGTCCTTTTAAACGTGATTTTTCTTAGTGTTCCAAGTACCGATGACTTCATTAACTGTAGATACCGTTACAAATGCTTCAATATCACTTTCTTGAAGATAATATAGTAATTTTTTATATTCATTTGTAGCCATAATTGTGACAAGCTCTGTATGTTCTGTTTTATCATAACCACCTTTTGCCGAATATAAAGTAACACCACGCTTTAATGTGTTCATAATATAATCTTGAATCACTTCATATTCTTTGGATAAGATACAAATCTTCTTTTTCTTATTAAAACCATCAATAAAATAATCTACAGCCTGACCATTGGCTAAAGTTGCCAATGCACCAACCACTAAAGCACCAATATCATATACAATTAGACTTGTTGTACAAATGAGTAGACCGACTAATGTACAAGCTTTGCCTAGATCTATATGTGTATATTTATTGACGATTTTCGCAATAATATCTGTTCCACCACTCGATGCGTTTACACGAAATAGTATAGTTTGTCCAAAAGCTAAAATTAATGTATATGTAGCCATGTCAAAAACAGCGTTTTGTGTTAAAGACACGTTATTTGGATACATTTTTTCAAATACAGCTAGAAATAAAGGCAATAATAAAGAGGCATAAATCGTTTTTGCCCCAAATTCCTTACCAATTAGAACAATACCTAGAATCAACAATAAGGCGTTGATCACAAAGGTAAGTGTAGAAATAGATAGGCTTGTGATTTTAGCTAAAACCATAGCTAAACCAGTAACACTTCCAGTGATAACTTCACTAGGAATTAAGAAGAAATATATGGCGACACTGATGATAAATATGGCAAGTGTAATAGTTAAAAAGCTTTTTGTTGTATTCGTTTTCATTTGTAAAACCTCCACTTTTTATTATGCCAAAAAAAGTGTAAAAAAAGAAGAGCATTATCTCTTCTTCGCATCGGTTTTATTAAATTTATCTCTACGCTTTGTGGATTGAATGAATAGACGCTTCATCTCTTGTGTATCTTCTTGTTCTAAAGAATCTCTAAAGTGAGAGATTGAATCGATAAACTGGTTAATTTCATCTAATAAGATATTTTTATTCATAATAAATAATTCGGTCCATAAATCTTCATTGATTTTCGCAATACGCGTTAAATCTCTAAAACTATCTCCTGTATATTCTACAAGATGTGCATTATCATGTGTATTCATTAAAGATACCGCAATGACATGGGTTAACTGTGATAAAAAACCAATCATTTTATCATGCTCTTCAATAGATAATGTACAAATTCTGCCAAATTCCATCTTGTTAGCTAATTCCTTTACGGCTTCAACTGTTTCATTTTTATTCTTTTGAGTAGGAACAAGAATAAAGTTTGAACCCTTAAAAATCGTTTCATCACTAAATTCAATACCACGAGATTCTCTACCACACATGGGGTGAATACTCAATAATTCAAGATCTTCGCGTAATACATTTTGAATAGGTTTGACAATATTTGTCTTTACACCACTAATATCCATTAATAATGAATGTTTAGGAATATCATTCTGATAGACTTCAATCCAAGGAAGAATTTTAGTTGGATATAAACAGAAGATAAATGTATCACACTTTGAAATGACATCTAAAGGATTTGTGCTACCATCTACGATGATTTTTAATTCTTTGGCTTTATCAATCGTTTGTTTAGAAACATCAATACCATAAACATTGTAGTTTAAGTGTGTTAGTTTCTTCGCAAAACTTGCTCCCATTAATCCAAGTCCGATAATCGCAATGTTTGTCATAGAATCTCAACCTTTCCACCTAAGCTTTGAATGTCTTCAAAGAAAGTAGGATAACTCTTTGTGATGGCTTGGGCATCATCAATAATGCATTCAGATTCTGCGCATAACCCAAAAACCGTCATTGCCATAACTATACGGTGATCATTATGTCCAAAGATTTCTACTGTACTATCTGATTTATAGTGTTCTTTACCGTGAATTTGAATGGAATCAAATGTAGAAGTAATATCCACACCCCATTTTTTAAGCTCGGTTTCCATAGCAAGAATACGATCACTTTCTTTCATACGTAAACGAGCTGCATTCACAATATTTGTTTCACCATTTGTGAAACTGGCTAAGACACATAAGATTGGTCCTAAATCTGGACAATTTGATAAGTCGATAGTTTGTGGTGCAGGTTGTTTTTTTGTGAACGTGATTGTATCCTTGTTACTTGTAAAACTAGGAATACAATCTAGTATTGCCTTATCACCTTGAATACTAGACATATCCATATTGGAGCATGAAAGAGCATTGTTTAAAGTGCCTAATACCGCAAAAAAGGCTAGCTGAGAAAAGTCTCCTTCAACAGAAACATCTTGTGCTTTATAGTGTTGGTTTCCTTTGATTAAATATGAATTTGAACTAGTTTCTATAATTTCAATACCAAATTTTGCTAGCATTTGAATCGTAAGATTTACATAGCTCTTCGATTCATAAGGCTTAGTAATTGTTAGTGTACTATCTTGATTTAATAATGGAAGGACAAACATGAATCCTGTAATAAATTGGCTGGAAATATCTCCTTGTACAACATAGTCTTTTGCTTGTAGATTTCCACGTACAATGATTTCTTTATCCGATTGATTAAATTCAATGTTTTGTTCTTTAAATTCATTTTCATATACATCCATAGGTCTTTGAAGCAATCTTCCTTGACCTAAAAATTTAACTTTGGCATTTGTACATGCGGCAAGTGGAATCAAAAAACGTAAAGTAGAACCGGATTCATTCGCATTACACGTAATGTTTCCTTCTTGTTTAAAAAGATTTGTACCTGTTACTTCATATGTAGTTTCATCAATCTGTTTAATTTTAGCTCCCAAAGCTTTCATGCAGCCAACAGTTGCTTCAATATCCTTTGAGTTTGTGACATTGGAAACAATACTTGTACCATCACTTAATGAGGCGCAAATCAATGCTCTATGAGCCATAGATTTGGATGCAGGTATTTTTACATTTCCATGTACTTTACTTGGTGTTACTTTTACTTTCATTCAAAATCCCCCTGAAGCGGCTTAATGGCAAGCCTAGACATATATAAATCTAATAAACCAAATGCAACTACACTATCCACAACAATTCTTGCTCGGTGCAAGATGCATGGGTCGTGTCTTCCTTGAATTTTAAGATCCACGTTTTCTTTTGAAAGATAATCCACAGATTCTTGTGTTTTAAAAATCGATGGTGTTGGCTTGATACAAGTATGGATCAAAATTGGCATACCATTTGTGATGCCACCATTGATTCCGGCATTATTATTGGTTTTTGTTTCAATTTTATTAGTAAAGCGGAAGGCATCATTGGCTTGTGAGCCTTTTAATTTCGCAAAGCCAAATCCTTCGCCAAAGGAAACACCTTTGACGGCTGGTACAGAGAAAATCAAGTGGGATAAAATGCTTTCTACAGAATCAAAGAAAGGTTCTCCTAGTCCTGCAGGAAGGCCTATAACGGCGGTTTCTAAAACACCACCTAATGAATCACCTTCAGCAGCTGCTTTTTCGATTTCTTGAATCATTTGATTTTTGACTTGATTATCTAAAACCGCAAAATTTTTATCATTGACTTCTTGAATTTGTTTTTCTAGAACAGTGTAGTCTTTAGAGAAAGGAATATCCGATAGAGTATATAAACTTTCAATGTGTGATCCAATTACTATGCCCTGTGATTTCAGAATTTGTCGACATATACTTCCAGCAGCTACAATGCATGCGGTAATTCTTCCGGAAAAGTGTCCGCCACCACGATAGTCTTGATATCCATTGTATTTTTCAAAGGCAGTAAAATCAGCATGTCCAGGACGCAATCTTCCATGAAAAGCAGAATAGTCTTTTGACTTTGTGTTTTGGTTTTCAATTAGAATGGTAAGTGCTGTACCTGTTGTATAGCCATTATACATTCCAGAAAGAATATGCACTTCATCCGCTTCATGTCTTTGGGTTGAAATCTTACCTGTTGCCTTACGCTTATCCATGTCCGATTTGATTTGTTCCATATCCACCTTAAAGCCTGCAGGAAGACCATCTAATGTAATACCGATGGCAGGACCATGGCTTTCACCAAATAATGTCCAAGATATATTTGTACCGAAATTATTTTTCATAAGGTCCTCTTTCTAATACTTCTTGTATTTCTTTAAAAGAAAGTTCTTTGATGATATAAGAACCAGATTGCTTTACTAGAATTGTAGATACGGTATTATGACTGCTTTTCTTATCATGTGTTACATATTCTAATAGTGTGGCAGTATCATAGTCTGGTACTTGTGGCAGATCTAGCTTTTTATATATATTTAATACGCGTTGTTTTAATGTCTCATCTTCAATAAAGAATAACATACCCATCGCCACGCATTCTCCATGAAGATATGTATTTAATCCATATGCAGATTCAATGGCGTGTCCAACGGTGTGTCCAAAGTTTAAAATCTTTCTAAGATTACTTTCTCTTTCATCTTGTTGAACTACATCTCGCTTTAATTCAATGGAACGCGTAATAATCGCATCGATATCTAATGTTTCTTGTTCAAATAAAGAGACTAAATGATCATCTAAAATCAATCCCATTTTTAAAGCTTCACATAATCCATTATGTTGTTGGCGAAAAGAAAGCGTAGATAATACGTTTGGATCGATAATAACAGTTTTAGGTTGCCAAAATGCCCCTACAATATTTTTGTAGGAACCCATATCAATAGCAACTTTACCACCTACACTTGAATCAACCTGGCTTAATACAGTTGTTGGGATGTTGTAGAAATCAATGCCGCGCATATAGCTTGCAGCAACAAAACCTGCAAGATCTCCGACAACCCCACCGCCTATTGCAATAATGGCATCTTTTCTAGACATGTTGTGTGAAATCATTTCTTCTAAAAGCTTTTTATATTGATCAAAACATTTGGATGGTTCACCTTGTGGTATGGTGCATACAAATGAATCTGGACATTGTTCTTTGACAATATTGACCCATTTTTCAGGCACACCTGTATCTGTGATAATCGCAATCTTTCTTGATACAGGAATATATTCATGTACTTTTTGAATTGCGTTTCTTTCAATATATATTGGATATGAATGATTTTCTAAATCGACATTTAACTTCATAATAAAAAACTCCTTTCATATATCATACCATGAACATAAGCTTTTTTCAGAAATTTTCTGAAAGAAATAGTATAATGAATATATGGAGTACTTAGTTAAGGCTCAAGACTATTTGAAATTGAAAATAAAGGATACATATCGTTTGGCTCATTCGTATCGTGTCGCAAATATTGGAAAGGAAATTGCTGAAAAAGAAGGGTTGAATGTAGAGGATTTAATAATTGCGTGTTTGTTGCATGATGTAAGCTATTGTACACCTTTTAAAACACAGGATGAGTGGCAAAATCATGGAAGGGTATCTAGTAAAATGGTGCGTACATTTCTTGAATCGATTGACTATCCTAAAGAGCGTATTCATGATATATGTTATGCCATTGCGATTCATGTGGATTTAAAAGCGGATTTTGATGGGGAATATAATGCGTTCACATTGAGTGTACAAGAAGCGGATAATATTGATCGTGTAGGTGCCTATCGTTTATATGAAACATTAGAAGCTGCACAATTTAGTAAACAATCAATAGATGTACAGATTAAGTATGTAGATTTGATGCTACAAACATTGTATGAATATGCTTCTTATGAGTGTACAACAAAGACGGCACAAACATTATGGCTAGACCGTATTCAATTTCAAAAGAATTATTTTGAGCGTTTAAAAGATCAATTAAAAATATCCACAGCCTTATAAAATGTGGATAAATGTTTCTACACGATACATGATTTGTTTCAAATTCTCAATATCTGTTTGAATATTTCCTGTTTCTAAAGAATGATTCCCATCAACAATACTATGAAATTCAATAAGATGATGAATACAATAATGTTCAATCTTATCGAAGTTAGCCCACTGATCTTGAGTTCCAGAATACACTAAATCTTTTTGTTGAAGATATTCCAAAGTAAAATCTAATGGCGTGAAATAGATATTGGCAGTTAACTTATATTCATGGGCAAGTTTAGCTGCGCAATAAGTACCTATACTTTTTGAGATAAAGAGAATGGAATCATAAGCTTTTAAATCGAATTTATGAATTTGGTCTTTGGCTTGTCTATACGCTTCATCTTTAGATTTGTTTAAATCAAAATCTAAAGATGAAAAATGTATTTCTTTGATTTCATAATCCATATTCTTTAATATCTTCTTTGAATAGTATAGTAATGGTTTATCCGTGTGATATCCAATTCCAGGAAATAATATAGCGAGTTTCATGCCTTTAGTATAGGATTATTCATCTAAATTATCAATCGCATATTGTGCTTCTTCAGCTGTGAATTTTTCTCCATATTCCGAAGTTAATTGATCATAGATGGCATCTTTTGACATGTTCATAGTTTCTTGATAATTCTTGGCAGATTTTAAGGCGGCCTCTAAATAGTCTCCCTTAATATTGTCAATCGCATATTGTGCTTGCTCGGCAGTAAATTTTTCTCCGTTTTCAGAAGTTAATTGATCATAGATTCGAGCTTTTGACATATGCATCGTCTTTTTGTAGTTTTCTCCGCATTTTAATGCATTTTCATTATAATCCGCATTTAGATTATCAATCGCATATTGTGCAGCTTCTGCATCAAACTTTTCTCCATATTCTGAAGCCAATTGATCATAGATTCTTTGTTTGGACATGTGCATCATTTTACTGTAATTTTCAGCTTTATGCAGTGCATTACGATACTCTTTTGGAACACTTGTATCTTCCTTTGTTTCTACAACCTTTTCTTTTGTGTCTTTATTCTTTGTTTCTTCATCACTCGTTGTTGAACAAGCAACAGCCGATAAGACAATAGCGGCTGTTAAAAATACTTTTAAACCCTTTTTCATATATACTCCTTATTTCTTTTTCTTTAGTATAAGAAAAATATAAAAAGGTTTGGTATGCCATGAGCATACATTTAAATTAGGGAATCAATCCACATAAAAAACCATACGTCTAAACATACGAATATAAAGAGAATGATGGAATAAAATATAGGCCAAGGGACTTTAGACATGTTCTTATGGAATAAATTCTTGTTGTAGTAAAGGAATAAACCAAAATATATAAACAAAAAACAACTTAGTTTATTAATAAAACTATTTTTAATGGTTTCCCCTGGCTCCATATCGACCATAATCATAAGTGTAAATACGATCCAGGCTAAACTGATCATCTTAGATTTGAATGTGTCATTATTAAGTGGGGGAATAACAACTAGTTTTTGTTGAATGGCTAGATCCATTTCTTTCACAGAATTATAGCGATTCTTATAATCGAGTTGTGTTGCCTTTAAAATAATTTGTTTTAAATCAAATGGGATATTGTTTTGATGTTCTAGTGAACCATTTAATAAGTAGTTCATTAATTTGCCCAAGGCATATATATCTGTTTGTGGATTGGATTGTTGAAAACCAAATTGTTCGGGTGCTGCATAGCCAACACTGCCTAAGATAAGGGTATCTTTACTTTTCTTGGAATCTAGAAAACGAGCAATGCCAAAATCAAGGAGTGTCACCTTATTATCATGGTAAATAATATTTTCTGGTTTGATATCACGATGAATAATTGGTGGATTTAACTTATGTAATGAATCTAAACACTCGCATAATTGATGCATGATGTCTTTAACTTGTTCTTTTGAAAAGGATTGTTGATCCAACGTTTTACCTTCTATATATTCCTCAATTAGTATTAGATGGTTGTCATTTTCTTGTATCACAAAAATTTTAGGTAAGTAAGGATTCTTTATCTTTTGAAGTGTTTGATAAAGTGTTTTATCATAATAATTCAATTCTTTCTGGATATATTTAGTGTGTGTTGTTTCATGTTCTACTAATGAAATTGTTTTATCTTGATCTTGTTTAATTATTTGTAAAGTCTTCATAAATTGCTCTTTCTTGTGTATATTATAAGTATTATGACAGAGACAAATCAATTATTAAAAACAATTCAAGAAACAAAGAGTGATGGTTTAAATACTTTAATGGAAAGTCTAGATGATTTAACTTTTTCACAATATTTAAATCACATATTAGAAATTAAACATGTAACTAAGGCACAGATTTTATCGAAGACAACAATTCAAAGGAATTATGGGTATCAAATCTTTGATGGATCCAAGGTTCCTAATAAAGATAAGGTGATTCAGTTAAGTTTAGGATTCAGCTTAGATTTACGTATGACAAACAACTTATTGTCGTTATCAAATAATGGGATGTTGTATCCAAAAGTAAAAAGAGATGCCTTATTGATTTATTGTGTTGAAAATCATAAGAGTGTATATGAAACCAATGAGTGTTTGATGGAGTATAAGTTAGAATTATTGGATTAGTGATAGATGAATTTCTATCACTTTTTTTATTGACAAGGGGGAGTCAAACTCCTATAATACCTATAAAGTTACTAGGAATAATAAGTGGAGGTACTAATTATGAAACGATGTTGTAGCTCTTTAAATGAATAATATTGAATTTGTTTAATAGGAGGAAAAGAAAATGACAGTATATAAAGCAATTTCAGATTTAATTGGAAATACACCATTAGTAGAATTAACACATATTGAAGAAAAAGAAGGCTTAGATGCTAGTGTAGTTGCGAAAGTAGAATTTTTTAATCCGGCTGGAAGTGTAAAGGATCGTATCGCAAAGAAAATGATTGAAGATGCTGAGAAAAAAGGGTTGATTAAGCCAGGAGCTACATTGATTGAGCCAACAAGTGGAAATACAGGTATTGGTATTGCGTCTGTTGCAGCAGCTAAGGGGTATAAGGCTATTATGACAATGCCTGAAACAATGAGTGTAGAGCGTCGTAACTTATTGAAGGCGTATGGCGCAAAAGTTGTTTTAACAGATGGCAAAGCAGGTATGAAGGGGGCTATTGCAAAAGCTCAGGAATTGGCAGCTGCTACACCAAACAGTTTTATTCCAAGTCAATTTGAAAATCCATCAAATCCTCAGGCCCATTATGAATCAACAGGTCCAGTACTTTCACAAGGTCATGCAGGTCCTCATGGTATTCAAGGTATTGGTGCTGGTTTTGTTCCGAATACTTTGGATACAAGTGTATATGATGAAGTCTTTACAGTCACAAATGAACAAGCCTATGAAACAGGTCGTTTAATTGCACATAATGAAGGTATGTTAGTGGGTATTTCAAGTGGTGCTGCTACATATGCCGCTATTCAAATCGCAAAACGTCCCGAAAACAAAGGGAAAACAATCGTCGTATTGTTACCAGATACAGGTGAGCGTTATTTATCTACTCCAATGTTTGCGGAATAATAAAAAAATACGAAGTAAAAAATTACTTCGTAAAAGTCTTGGCATAGCCATGATATTCTCTAGAACCCGTACCAATGGGTTCTTTTATTTTTCCAATTTCTTCAATTTCAAATGGCGTCAATTGATATACATAGTTTAGCCAGTTGCGATATAGAAGATTGGCATGGCTTCTCCATTTTAAGATTGGTTCTTTTTCTGGATCATCATCGGGAAAATAATTGAATGGAATATGGATGGGTTTATTGGCTTTTAAATCTCTAAAATACTCATCTTTTAATGTTTCTTTTCCATATTCTAAATGGCCAAGAATAAAGATTTGACGATAGTCTTTTGTGACAATGATGTTTGATCCAATTTCATCGTTTTTAGATAGTATGGATAAGCATTTCACTTTTTTGACGGCATCTTCATCGATTGCCGTATGTCTAGAGTGAGGTGTATAGTGGATTTCATCAAAGCCATTCGTTAAAAAGTCATATTCATCGACTAATTGTTCTGGAAAGATGCCAAATACTTTTTCTGGCAAGATATGCTTTTGAACTCCATAATGATAATAAAGTCCAGCTTGTGCTCCCCAACAAATATGTAATGTAGAATAGACGTGAGTCTTAGACCATTCCATGATTTCTTCAAGTTCACTCCAATAATCCACATCTTCATATTCTAGATGTTCAACAGGAGCTCCTGTAATGATCATTCCATCGTAGTAATTATTTTTTAATTTTTCAAAGTATGTGTAGAATTTAACTAAATGATCTTGGCTTGTATTTTTAGAAATATGATTTTTGACCATCATAAAATCAATATCAACTTGCAGTGCACTTTTTGAAATTAAACGTAAGATTTGTGTTTCCGTTTCTATTTTTTTTGGCATTAGATTTAAAATCACGATCTTTAATGGTCGAATTCTTTGTCTATGTGCACTTTTATCTTCAATCGCAAAGATTTTTTCACTTTCTAATATGTCTTTTGCGGGCAATGCATCGGGTATGTTGATTGGCATATATAAACAACTCCTTTTTTTGTATACACTTTATTATACTCGAAAAAAAACAGAATGGAAAATTCCATTCTGTAAAAGACTAAGCTTTCATGGCGTCTAGTGCTTGTTGTAAATCGTTGATAATGTCTTGTGCATCTTCAAGACCGACAGAGAAACGAATTAAATCTGGAGCAACACCAGCTTCTTTTAATTGTTCTTCACTCATTTGACGGTGTGTATGACTTGCTGGGTGTAATAGACAAGTTTTGGCGTCGGCAACATGGGTTACAATAGAAGCAAGTTTTAAGCTGTCCATGAATTTTTCAGTTTGATCACGATCGGCTTTTAATCCAAATGACAATACACCACAAGTTCCGTTTGGACAATATTTTTTAGCTAATTCATGATGAGGGTCACTTTCAAGATCTGCATATTTAACCCATGCAACATCTTCATTGGCTTCTAAGTATTTAGCTACAGCTAGTGCATTTGCACAATGTGCCTTCATACGAACGGCTAATGATTCTAATCCTAAGTTTAGATAATATGCATTTTGAGGCGCTTGGATTGATCCTAAATCACGCATCAATTGACTTGTAGCTTTTGTGATATAAGCTAGCTTACCGAATTTTTCAGCATATACAATACCATGGTAGGATTCATCGGGTGTAGTTAGTCCTGGATATTTATCAGCGTGTTCTAGCCAGTTGAAATTACCACTATCTACGATGGCTCCACCTACACAAGATGCATGTCCATCCATATATTTTGTGGTAGAGTGAGTAACAATATCAGCTCCCCATTGGATTGGTTGACACATAATTGGTGTAGCGAATGTGTTATCGATAATTAATGGAACTCCATTCGCATGTGCAACTTTCGCAAATTTTTCAATATCAAAAATACGTACAGTTGGATTTGTGATGGTTTCTCCAAAGACACATTTTGTGTTTGGCTTGAATTCTTTTTGAAGATCTTCTTCACTGATTTCTGGGTCAACAAATGTACAATCAATACCCATTTTCTTCATTGTTACACCAAATAGGTTGTATGTTCCACCATAGATAGCACTTGAAGCAATTAGGTGATCTCCAGCTTCACAAATGTTAAATACCGCAAAGAAGTTTGCAGCTTGTCCACTTGATGTAAGCATAGCAGCAATACCACCTTCTAATGCAGCAATCTTACTAGCGACAATATCATTTGTTGGGTTTTGAAGGCGTGAATAGAAATATCCACTGTCTTCTAAGTCAAATAATCTTCCCATTTGAAGACTTGAATCATATTTAAAAGTTGTACTTTGATAAATTGGAACTTCTCTTGGCTCACCATTTTTTGGCTCGTATCCGGCATGTAAACATTTTGTTTCAGTTTTCATAATAAATTTACCTCATTTCCTATCCATTATTGTAATATTATCTTTAAAAAAAGTAAAAGAAAAGCTTAGATTATATAATCAAAGCTTTGTTCGTGACTTAAAATGTCTTGGAGTGTGATTCCTTTTAAATAGGTTTTAATCACTTGATTTAATCCTTCATAAATATAAAGTGTTGCACAATCTTCTTTTCTAGGACATGTATTTACATCTGAATCTAGGCAGGCAACGCAAGATAAATTTCCTTCGGTTGCGACAAGTACATCATATACGCAGATTTGGTCGATATTTTTGGCTAATTTATAGCCACCTTGAAAACCACGATTGGATTGAACCATTTGGCTCTTGGTAAGAATGGGTACGATTTGTTCCAAATATTTTTTGGAGATATTTTGTCTTGCGGCAATGTCTTTTAGTGTTATAAAACCTGAATCATTATGTTGAGCTAAATCTATAAGTAAGCGAAGGGCATAGCGTCCTTTAGTTGATATTTTCATTTTTATTCCCCTTTTCTTTCTATTATAATAATATATATTTAGTAGGTTTTCTAGCAAAGAGGTAAAAATGGTTAAAATTATTGCTTTTGATTTAGACGGAACACTATATGATTCACATAAACATATTGATAAAGATACAGTTCATAAAATAATTGAACTTGAACAAAAAGGTATTGTAGTTGGGATCGTGACTGGAAGATTTTATGAAGAGTTGGGTGAAGTAATTAAAATGTTGAAATTACGAGAATACAATGGTTTTGTGGCAAGTTCAAATGGTTTAGAAATACATGATTTTTTAGATGGAGAGATGAAGAGTTTTACTCGTTTATCCAAGGATGAAGTAAAAGGTATAGTAAAAGAAGCTAAGAAGCATCATTTAATTAGTTATGTTTGGCAAAATGGTGGATATACAATGTTTGGTGTTTCTATCTTGGATGTAGTCAAAAAGATATTTTCACTTATTCCTTTGGATTCACATTACATAAAATCATTACAAAAAACGAAATTTGAAACGGATGTTGTATTAAATGAAGCGTTGTATGATAAGGTTTGTTTTGTGGGTTTTCAAATTGAAAAATTTAAAAAAATGTATTTAGAATATCGGTTTTATGATGTGGGAAAGTTTAGTACAGAACTATGTAAAAGGGATGTAGGTAAGCTTGAAGCCATTCGATATATATGTAGGAAGAAGGGTGTATCAATCTCTAGTGTAATGGCATTTGGAGACAATGGAAATGATGTGGATTTACTAGCTTCTTGTGGATATGGCGTTGCGATGAAAAATGGGAGTGCACAGGCAAAAAAAGCCGCTAAATATATTAGCGACTATGCGAATAATGAGCAGGGCGTGCTTCGATTTATAAATTCGTTTTTTGTATGAAATATTGATCCAAAAAGATAAGAATTCCATTTAGTATAAGGAAAGATCCGGTTAAAGAGAAAATAAAGTCTAAGGATTGAATGGGTTTCATAAGTAATACAACACCAATGACTAGAATGAATATAGCTCCTGCAAGATTGACTTTCCATTGCTCAAATCCATTATCTTTTAAGAGTAATACTTTTTGAAAATGAGATAGGGAATTAATAATCAATAGAATTCCTACAAGCATAGGTAAAATACTGATAAATTTCTTAGGGTCTAAACTCATATATAAGCCTGCAGATAATAGGAATATGCTTAATATAAGTGTTGTTAGTGTTGTACTATTTCTTTTCTTGAAATATGTATATAGAAATAGAATCGCAATGACTAAAAAGATACATCCAATAACTCGCGTAATTGTTGTTAATATGGAGACGTTAAATATGCATAAGACTAAGCCGGATAGAATGCATAGAATTGCTGATGATATAGCTTCTGTTTTTGTTTCTTTCATATAATCACAACCTTTCACAATTATTATAGTCTGTTGTATACTAAATCTAAAGAGGTGACGAACATGAAAGTAGCAGTGTTATTAGAAAATGGATTTGAAGAATTAGAAGCTATGGGTCCCATTGCCTTACTTAGACGTGGTGGACTTGATGTGGATATGATTGGTGTCAACAATGAAGAACAGGTTACAGGACGTTTTGGCATAACCTATTCGAGTGTATATCCAATGAACACATATGACTTTAGCAATGTGGATTGTTTAGTTTTACCTGGTGGTCCACATTATCAAAAGCTAGAAAAAAATGAAGAAGTATTAAAATTAGCTCATGAGTTTGCCGAAAATAAGGTGTTGGCAGCTATTTGTGCTTCTCCAACAATTTTAGGTCATGAGGGTATCTTAAAAGGTAAGAAATATACTTGTTTTAAAGATATGGATGAAGATTTTGGTGGTGAATATCAATATGCTTATGCCGTTACAGACGGAAACATCATTACGGGTGTAAGTGCGGCAGCAAGCATTGAGTTTGCGTTTGCGATTCTAGAAAAGCTTTGTGGTAAAGAACATACAGAAAAAGTAAAAGCATCGATTTATTATGATGCGAAGCACTAAAAAAATTGTCATCGTGAATGATGACAATTTTTAGTTTATGCTTCTTCATTTAACAAATGGAATTTTTCAAAAATATAGAATAGTAAAGACATGATCATTCCAGTGATACAAGCAAGTACCATTCCTGATAAGGAAATATTTCCTAAGTGAATTGTTACTCCGCTAAGTCCAACAACGAATACAACGGATGTTAAGATCATGTTTACGCTTTTTCCATAATCGACTTTTTGGTCGACTAGAATTCTTAATCCACTTGTACCAATCATACCGTATAGTAAGAAGCTAATTCCACCGATAACTGGATTTGGGATTGTTTGAATCAATGCAGATAATGGACCAATGAATGAACAGATGATGGATAGGATGGCAGCTCCAGCAATAACTTGTACGCTGTATACGCCAGTAATAGCCATAACTCCAATGTTTTCACCATAAGTTGTAGTTGGAACAGATCCAATTAAACCTGAAATCATTGTTGAAAAGTTATCTGCGAATAAAGAGCGGTGTAGTCCTGGATCTTCAATTAAGTTTCTTCCTACAACTTCACCTGTAACGATTTGGTGACCAATGTGTTCCGATGCGATAACTAATAATACGGGAAGCATCATTAGAATGGCATCCATACTGAATTTTGGCGCTTGAAAGTTTGGAATTGAGATAAAGCTTGCCTGAAGGACTGGAGTAAAGTCAACAATACCTACGGCAACAGCAGTTAAATATCCTGTAACTACGGCAATCAAGATTGGGATAACGCTTAAGAATTTTTTGAAGCATACACTTCCAATTACGGCCATGCCAAGTGTAACCGCAAAAACAATCACGTTTTTAGGGTCAATGTTATCTCCTAGAATTCCAGCTGTATTTGCAGCCGATGAAGATAATTCTAGACCAATTAATGCAACAACGGGTCCCATTGCGGCAGATGGTAGTACGATATCAATCCATTTTGTTCCAAATTTCTTGATGATCATTGCCAATAAACATCCGCAAAAACCTACCGCAACAAATCCACCACATGCGTATGGGTATCCAAATTTTGCGATAATGATATTTGCGGGAGCAATGAAGGCGAAGCTACTTCCTAAATAGGCTGGTGCTTTTCCTTTTGTGATAAAAATAAACAACAATGTTCCGATACCATTCATGAATAGTACGATAGCTGGGTTAATACCGAATAAGAATGGTACTAATACACTGGCTCCAAACATTGCGAACATGTGTTGAATACTTAATGGTATCAGCAGATTTGCGGGTACTTTTTCTTCAACTTGAATAATTCGTTTTGCCATGAAAAATATTCTCCTCCTAAAATATACCTTAACTTTTATACCACATTTTAATGGATTATGAAACTAATTTAGGCTATAATTATCGGGTAATGCGCCTGTAGCTCAACTGGATAGAGTATCAGATTCCGATTCTGGCGGTTGCAGGTTCGAGCCCTGTCAGGCGCGCCATTTAGGAGAAATATGGAAACAATACTTTTTGATTTAGATGACACATTAATTGAATCGATGCATGTATGGGAAGATGCCATCATTCATTTATTTAAAAAGATGAATTTGTATATGAGTATGGAAGAGGCTCGTCAAATCTTTTTTACAATGAAATTTTCAGAGGTTTTAACATACATCAAAGAAAGATTTCATACTAAACAAGATGAGGCTTGGATGTTCAATGAAGTAAATGAAGATATTTTAAATCAATATGCGTATCATATTGAGGCAAAGAAGGGTGCTTTGGATTATATAAAGAAGTGTGCTTTAGAAAATAAAAAGATGGCTGTATTAACATCAAACACAAGGGGATTATCTGAAAAAGTATTAGATCGACTTGGTATGTTGGAATATATGGAGAATGTATATTCTGCAGATGAATTAAAGATGTCAAAAAGAGAAGTGGATATTTATGAGTATGTATTGAAGGATTTAAATACAACTGCAGAAAGTGCGATTGTATTTGAGGATTCGATGTATGCGATCAATACAGCTCGATCATTAAATATTGAGTGTATTGGTTTAGTAAATCCAAACAATCAAAAGGTGTTTGAAAAAAACCATGTAAAAACAATCGTTGATTTTACAGAATTGTGTTAAAATCATGATATGTCCCAGTAGCTCAGTTGGATAGAGCATTCGCCTCCTAAACAGGAGGTCAAATTCCTAAGCAAGAGGTAGAAGTTGTGGTATTATAAGCATAGATATTTCGGTAGCTCAGCTGGATAGAGCGTCCGCCTCCTAAGCGGAAGGTCGTGGGTCCGAATCCCATCCGGAATACCATTTTAGCCTTTATTTAAGCGGTTTTTCCGCTTTTTTTGTTTTTTAATACACCTTTTCATCACTGTTAAAATTCACGTTTCAAACAGAAAAACAATTAAATTATAAAGGTGTTCGGATGACCTATCTTTATCCGAACTTTTTTGTGCTATTTTTGGGGCCATCTAATGGATTTCTAATGATCATCTAACGGTATCGAATAGAACCCTACGACACAGGACGTATCAAACGATACGTCACTAGCTAATATTGATCATTTAATCACCACTCAACGTGGCTATTAGAAGCTGCAATAAATCAGGATCTTGCTTGATTTTTTCAAGTACTTTATCTATGTCGACTTTCTTATTTGCCTGTGGGACATCCACATAGTTTTCTATATGTTGTTTGTAAAAACTGTCCTCAAATTTTTGTGCATTCACTCTTCGGTCTTCATCTAAGATGTGACTATATAGATCCATGACCATATCTGCTTGAGAATGCCCAGTATCTCCTTGGGTTGCTTTTATATCGCCATTGTTTAATTTCAATTTATAGGTTGTACTAGTATGACGCAAAGAATGAAAGACAACGTGGGGAAGCCCAGCTTCTTTCTCTAATTCTGAAAGGCCTTTACGAATAATGCTTCCATCACATGGAATGCCATTTGGTTGACATATTACAAGATTATAATCATGATAGTCATCTCCATAGGCTTCCTTATACTTACTTTGATCCTCTTTCCATTGTTTCAAGAAACAGGCTAATGTGTTTGGAAGCCATATTTTTCGAACACTACTATCTGTTTTAGGAGTTTTTAATATCAGTCTTGTCGTATTTTTCCTTTTTTCAAATTGAGGAAAGATGAATAGTACATCTTTGTTGTTCAATTTTTCAATGGCATCCATACGGGCACGTTCTAATTGTTGTTTTATATAAATGTGTGTATCACCACACGCAAAATCATCTTCACTGATATGCACATTATCCCAAGTCAGACCGAGCACTTCACCGATTCTTAAAGAACAGGCAAATGCGAGTTGGATGGCAATCGATAGTTTTGGATCTTCGCAAACTTCAAGTGCTTTGGCAATTTGATTGGCTGTCCATATTTCTCGCTTTTCATAATCATGCTTGGGCGTATCCACTTTTAAAAATGGATTATTGGAAATGTATTCCCATTTTACCGCAACATTAAATGTACATCGTAAAACTCTATGAACTTCTGTAACAACACGAGTGGATACTTTTCCTGTTTTCTTTGTATTTTCACTTTCTTTTAGATTTGCATAATATTGCTCAATGGTTATTGGACGAATTTCATCTAGTTTGTAATGCCCTAAATATGGAGAAATATATGTTGTAAATAAGGCCGTATTCTTTTCCATAGTAGATATTGACCATTTATTGCATCCATATAGATCCACGTATGTTGGCCAGAATTCATTTAAAGTCGTAGTACTTGGTGCAATAAAGGTTCGATTGGCTTGTTGTAATTCAACTTCTGCCTTACGTTTTCTAGCTTCCCGTAATGTTCTAAAGGATTCCCATTTTTGTTTTTGCTTTCCATATTTATCCGTATAATAATAAACTACATTGTATTTATCCTTTCGTTTTTGTATGGATGCCATTTTATTCACCACTTTCAATTTCTAATAGTTTCATCAATAATTTCTTACGAATATTTTTATCTTCACTAAGTTGTTTTACTAAATCTACAGCATCTTTTTTATCCTTATCAGGCAATTCTTTTTTCATGGATTTCGTAAATTCTTTGTTTATCTTTACAGCTTTTTCTTTTGCGGTTAATCCAATCTGGTTGAAAGAAATATCATTATGTTCATAATAATAAATGTCACGATAATGTCGTCCATCTGGAGAAGTTTTACTAGAAAAAAATTTTAATCCTGCTAAAGTGTGTCTAGGTAGTTTTAGATTTAATGTAGTTTGATCTAGATGTTTAAGTACGAGACGATCATCATATGGATTGATTCCATAAGTAGTAAACATTAATGAATTAGGATTTATATCAAAATGATAGATTTCTTTCGATCTCTTTTTCCAATTTTGTAATAATTCATATAAGGCACATGGAATAGAGTAGATATTTTCTTTATCTACATAATGATGAACAACTTGTGTTTTTAATTTTATTTTCTTATCATGAACATATTTTTGGATAACATAATCTTTAGGAAGAAATTGCAATTCTTTTTCATACATGCGCTCCATTACTTTATTTGTTCGAATATAGTATTTATCTTTTTCATGATAAAAATCGCTCCAAACTAGACCAAGAACATCTGTTACATTCATTCCGGTTGCAAATACGATCTGCATAATAACGTAAAGCTTTTCTTCTTTGCATGCATCAAAAATTTGAATCATCGTTTCATATGTCCAATCTGCATATTTCTTTGGCCTCTTTTTAAAATCATGTGGATCAGAAATGTGTATTTCATTGAATGGATTTTCATCCATGATTCCCATCTTAATTGCATGATCGCAAGTACTGATAAGTAGTAACTTGCAAGCACGGATTGTTTTAACAGATAATGCACTATTTCTTCCTATGCTTTTTGTAGCACATAGTTGGTTAATAATAGAATTTGCAAAAGTTGAGTCAATTTCTTTAACTTTAGTTGTTTCTACTAGGCTACGAAGATACACATCATAGTTTTTTTGAGCTTCGTGATATTTTTTTAAATGATCTCTGAAATATGGATCAGCAAGCCAATCTTCCATTACATCCACAAACAAACTTTCTGGTGAAAACATACAAACTTCACCATCCAATAATTCTTTTCGTTTAGCTGCATCTTCATAATTATCGAATATTTCTTTGATTGACTTTATTTCCTTTGTAGGTGTGACTACTTCGTAAGTGACTTGATATTTCTTTCCCAATTTTAAAATCACAGCCATCCCTCATTCCTCCTTTATTGTTGACTGTTAAACCATTGATCAAAGGATTCCTTGTTAATACGAAGTATTTTTCCAACACGAATCACTTTAAATAAGCCTTTTCTTGTTAAGTCATAAGCTGCTGTTCTTCCAATGCCAAGTATTTCCATAATTTCAGCAACGGTATATGTTTTCTTTTCGCATATAACAGGTTTCATCTCTTTGTTCCTCCTCACTATAAAATTTTTGAAATTTAAATTCTCACCTACAAAATAAAAGGAAGCAGTTGGGAAAGGACTGCTTCCATAAGGAAAGGGAACATAACCAAAGTTATTTTCTTTGGTTATGTAAACGTAAATCTAGACTGATTTTTATTTTTCGATCAATCGCCATCATATCTAATCTACCAATAGTGGCTATTTTCTTTAACAATCTACTTTTATCAATGACACGAATCTGTTCACACATGACCATAGATTTATATTTCAATCCAATACTCTCCGGTAAAAGATGATGTGTTGGTAAATGATGTTTTGTATAAATCTTGGAAGATAAACAAGCCACAATGGTTGTTGGACTATATTTATTACCCCGATTATTTTGAATAATTACAACAGGTCGAACTTTACCTTGTTCTGATCCAGATGCATCACTTAAATCTGCTAAATAGACTTCTCCTCTTTTAACTTTCACGCATATTCACTCCTTATGTAAAACCGGGCGTATATCCCGGTTGATGTTTAAAAATAAAATATTTATCGTGTTTTTTATTTATCACCTGATTACCCGAAAACAAAGGAATCCTATTAGACAAGATAGTTGCTAATTATCTTTCATTGGCATCGCACCAACCCATATCACGCTTGAGCCTGTCGCTAGAAGTATCATTATCTTATATATTGTCATGGCACAATCAGCAAAATTGTTTATCAATCTAAAGTATCATCGCTCGTTAAAAACATCATCGCGCAGTAGTGAAATAGCTCGAATATATAAGTGTTGTATCTAATAGTTGTTATGCTGTTTTCAAAGAGCTACTAGGAAGATATGTATATCTCCCTTCACTAGATAGTCCTTGAAATCGCCAATTATTAGCCTCTCTTTTTACATTTTTTTGAGAATTTTTCGATTCTTTTATAAACTGCATTATTTGTCATATGTAAATCTTCAGCAATTTCCCACACACAATACTTGTTTTTCAACATTACAATAATTTTCTGCATGACAGGATCACACGTTTTTAAATGCTTATAAACAACGGCATCATTAACTCCATTTAGTACATCTTCCCATGTATATTCACTTATATAATCTTCAGAAGGTTCATTTAGAAAGAATTTCACCTCAGTTGGTGATTCGTTACGGTGAAAACTGCGATTTTTATTGAAATCAAAATCATCTAGTTCACGAAGATATCGTATCTTCCATTCAGGAAATCCTAATAATCGTAGTAAATTTTCTTCTTTTTCTTTTGCTTCTAAATACTTTTTCTTTTCATAACCATAGTTATACATTTAATTATTCCTCCTTTTGTGAAGGAGAAACAATTTCCCCTTCACTTGAAAGTCCACAAAAAAGGCATTTTTTAGCCTTGAAAGGGATAAAAAAAACAGATCAACTGTCTGAAACAGAGATCTGTACCAATTCGTTGTATTCTAAAAATCTATTCTCTTTTCAAAAACGAAAAGAGTTAGGAGGACTTCGATTTCTTTGCATTAATATTATTAGAACATGTGAAAGTTAGTTCATCAATAACTAAGATGAAATAAATGAAAAATAAAAAAAAATCACTAAAATGTGATATTTATATTTATGTTTATATCTATTTCCTCTATAATTAGAAATAAAGAAAGAGGTCAAATCATATGGAAATTAGTTATAATCGATTGTTTAAATTATTAATTGATAAAGGTATGAAAAAAACTGAACTAGCAAAAGTAGCAGGATTAACTCCTGGTACACTTGCAAAACTTTCAAAGAACCAAACAGTTTCAATGGATTCTTTAATAAAAATATGTACAACATTAAATTGTAGTTTTGATGATATTGTAGAGATAGTGAGGAAGCAATAATGATAATTTTACCAAAATCGAATGATACGGATTTAAGACAACTACTATACGATGTTCAGGAAGGAAAAATACAATTGCCTGAATTTCAAAGAGACTGGACTTGGGATGATAATCGAATTCGAGGAATAATTGCAAGTTTATCTCAGGGGTATCCTATGGGAGCTGTTATGCAATTACAATATGGAAATCCTGATATTAAATTCAAATATCGTACTATTACTGGTGTTGAAAATAAAAATGTTACTCCAGAATATTTAGTATTAGATGGCCAACAAAGATTAACGTCAATTTATCAGTCAACATATAGTAATCAGGTCGTTGCCACAAAAACAGATAAAGGTAAGTCTATAAAAAGATTTTATTATTTGGATATGAACAAATGTTTAGATGATAATGAGGATCGGCTAGATGCTGTTATCAGTGTTCCCGAAGATAGAAAAATCAAGGCTAATTTTGATCGCGATATTATTATGGATTTGTCCACTAGAGAATTTGAATATCAGTTAAAGATGTTTCCAATAAATATTATTTATGATAACACGCAATTAATGCAGTGGAACTTTGGATACATGATGTATTATGAAAATGACAAGGTTGCTTGCGATTTATTAAACAGATTTCAAAAAGAAGTTGTTGAAACCATTCTACAGTATAAATTGCCAGTAATTACTCTAGATAAATCCACTCCACGAGAAGCTGTATGTAAAGTTTTTGAAAATGTAAATACAGGTGGAGTTCCATTAACCGTATTTGAATTGGTTACAGCAACTTATGCTACTAATGAGTTCGATTTAAGAAAAGATTGGGAAAAATGTAAAAAAATAATCAGGGCTGAAAATGAAATGTTAAGAACTGATTTATTAGATGGAATTGATGAAATTAATTTTTTAACTTCAGTTACTTTATATACTTCTTATAAGAACAAAATAGCGGGAAAAAGCGGAACAGTTTCTTGTAAGAAAAAAGATGTTTTAAATTTACCTTATGAATCTTATTTAGAAAATAGAGATGCAGTGCTTGAGGGATATAAAATAGCAAGAGAATTTTTACTTCAAAATGAATATGTATTTAGACAAAGAGATTTACCTTATACAACCCAATTAATTCCACTTTCTGCAACATGTGCCTATTTAGGAAAAAAATTATGTAATGAACCTAATACTAAAAAGATTTTAGAGCGATGGTATTGGTGTGGTATTCTTGGAGAAATGTACGGAGGTGCAAATGAAACTAGGTATGCAAATGATATCGAAGATATCATAGATGAAGTATACAAACGTCCTAGTCAAATGAGAACAGTTAATAGTTCCTTCTTTTCAGCAACACGTTTATTGACATTACAAACACGTTTAAGTGCAGCTTATAAAGGAATTATGGCTCTATTATACAAAGCGGATTGCAGAGATTTCATGGATAATTCGAAAATGAATTTGGTAAACAGTGTCATTCTTTCACCTGATATCCATCATATTTTTCCAGAAGCATATTGTCAAAAAGTTGGAATTAAGCGTCAAAAATATAATTCTATCGTAAATAAGACTCCTATTTTACCACCAACAAATAGATCAATTGGAGGAGATTCTCCAAGTAAATATACGCAAACTATATTAAATAAAGTTAATGGATTAACGGAAAATGAATTAAAAGATAGAATTGAATCACATATGATTAATTTTGAATATTTAAAGCAGGACGATTTTGATAACTACTTTATTGACAGAGCAAAAAAATTATTGAATCTAATTGAAAATGCAATGGGAAAAAATGTATCAGATAGAGGATCTGAAGATACAATTGAGCAATTTGGAAAGCCACTAATTTGAATTGATTAATTTCAAATAATAATACTTAAAAAAAATAAGGAGATATGCTATATGAATAAACAACAATTAGCAAAAAAAATATGGGAATCAGCTAATAAAATGAGATCTAAAATTGAAGCTAGTGAATATAAAGATTATATTCTAGGCTTTATCTTTTACAAATTTTTGTCAGATAGAGAAGAAGACTTTTTGTTAAAGAATGATTTTACCGAAGAAGATATAAAATCAGTAAATGAAGAAGATGCAGAAATCGTTGAATTTGTGCAAAGTGGTTTAGGATATTTTATTTCTTATGAAAACTTATTTTCAACATGGATTAGTGAAGGACATGATTTTGATATTGCGAATGTCCGCGATGCTCTATCTGCATTCAGTCGTTTAATTGGTACGAATTATAAACGTGTATTTGATGGAATATTCCAAACATTGGAAACAGGATTAAGTAACTTAGGTTCTACTGCTAAAGAACAAAGTAAAGCAGTTCGAGATTTATTGTATTTAATCAAAGATATTCCTATGGATGATAAACAAGATTATGATGTTTTAGGATTTATCTATGAATATTTAATATCTAATTTTGCAGCAAATGCTGGAAAAAAAGCTGGAGAGTTCTATACTCCGCATGAAGTTTCTTTACTAATGTCAGAAATTATTGCTGAACATTTAAAAGATAGAACTGAAATTAAAATCTATGATCCATGTTCAGGTTCAGGTTCTTTATTAATCAATATTGGTAAGAGTGTTTCAAAACATATGGATAGTAAAGATAATATTAAATATTATGCTCAAGAATTAAAGAAAAATACGTATAACTTAACACGTATGAATTTAGTTATGCGTGGAATTTTACCTGATAATATTAAGGTCCGTAATGGTGATACATTGGAAGAGGACTGGCCTGATTTTGAAGATTCTGATCCAATTGGAACATATGAACCATTATATGTGGATGCTGTTACATCTAACCCGCCTTATTCCCAAAAATGGGATCCAACGGATAAAGGAAATGATCCAAGATACGCTGATTATGGTACGGCACCAAAAGGAAAAGCGGATTATGCTTTCTTATTACATGACTTATACCATATTAAACCAGATGGTATTATGACAATTGTTTTACCTCACGGTGTTTTATTCCGTGGAGGAGAAGAAGGTACAATTCGTAAAAATTTAATCGAAAAAAATAAGATTGATACTATCATTGGATTGCCTGCCAATATATTCTTTGGAACAGGTATTCCAACGATTATCATGGTTTTAAAACAAAAGAGAAATAACACAGATACGTTAATTATTGATGCTTCAAAAGGATTTATTAAAGAAGGAAAAAACAATAAACTAAGAGCATGTGACATACGTAAAATTACCGATGCGATTAAGAATAGAAAAGATATTGATAAATATTGCAAAGTCGTAAGCCGTGATGAAATTCGTGCCAATGATTATAACTTAAATATTCCTAGATATGTTGATTCATCAGAAAAAGCAGAATCATATGACATTTATGCGTCTATGTTTGGAGGTATTCCAAATTCTGAAATTAATGATTATGATGCATTTTGGAGTGCATTCCCAACATTAAAGGATGAATTATTCCAATCTAATGATGAACCATATAGTACATTAAAATCAGAAGATGTTAGAAATATCATTAAAAATAATCAAGATGTTAAACATTTTGTGAATGAATACAAAAATGCTTTTGCTGGTTTTGAAGGTTATTTAAAAACATTACTAATTGATGATGCTGAAAACTTAAATATTGCCAAAACTGAAGAAATAATCAGTAATGAAATTTTTAATAGACTAAAAAATATCTCTTTAATCAATCAATATGAAGCTTATCAATATTTAAATGATGAATGGAATACAATTTCTGGAGACATTGAAATCATTCAAACCGAAGGAATAGATGCTGCTAAAGTTGTTGATCCTAATTTGGTCATCAAAAAGAAAAAAGAGAAAGAAGTAGAAGTTCAAGAAGGTTGGATTGGACATCTATTACCATTTGATCTTATTCAAAGTAAGTATTTGTTGAAAGAAAAGAGAGAACTGATAGATAAAGAAAATCAAGTATCCGAAATCGATTCTGAAATTAATGATATTATTGAAAACCTTACAGATGAAGAAAAAGAAATGGAATTTTATGATGATGAAGGTAATAAAATTGTTGATAAATGTATTAAACAATTTATCAAAGATACTGATGTGGAGTTAGAAACAAGAGAAAAGTTAAGAAATTATAGCTCTTTAGTTACTAAGAAAAAAGAATTGAATAAAGCATTAAAATCGGAAATAGCCGAATTGGAATTAAATACAAAATCCACAATTGAAAATCTAACTTATGAACAAATTGATGATTCATTATATTCAAAATGGATTGAACCACTAATGCAAAGCATTAATGGTTTGCCTATGAAATTATTAAACGACTTTGAAACTAAAATTGATTTACTATCCAAGAAATATGAAACTACTTATTCAGATTTAGAAGAAGAAATTTCAAAAACAGAAAAATCTTTAATTTCGATGTTAAATGATTTAGAAGGAAATGATTTTGACATGCTTGGTTTAGATGAATTCAAAACATTATTAGGAGGAAAATAATATGGAAAATAACAAAACTCCTAAGATTCGATTCAAAGGATTTACTGACCCTTGGGAACAGCGTAAGTTGGGGGATATACTAATTAGCCTGCAGAATAATACACTTTCCAGAGCTAACTTATCGAATGAGGCAGGAGTTGCAAAGAACGTTCACTATGGTGATGTACTGATCAAGTTTGGAGAAGTCTTGGATGTAAGCAAAGAGAAGCTTCCAATGATTTCTGATGAGAGCGTTTTATCAAAATATAAATCATCATTTTTGCAAAATGGAGATGTAATTGTTGCCGATACAGCTGAGGACTCAACTGTTGGAAAATGCAGTGAAATAGCCGGATTGAATGATGAAGTTGTGCTGTCTGGACTACATACTATTCCATACAGACCGACAGAAAAATTTGCTTCTGGGTATTTGGGATATTATCTAAATTCCAGTGCCTATCATAATCATTTGATACCTTTGATGCAGGGAATCAAGGTTACATCAATTTCAAAATCTGCTATGCAGGATACAGACATTGTTTATCCTAAATCTGTGGAAGAACAGGGAAAGATTGGCGATTATTTTCAGTCGCTTGACCACCTTATCACCCTTCATCAGCGTGAGTGGAAAGGAAAATGACTATGGATAATAATCAATTATTTGTTGAATACTATAAAGAATGGGTAAGTATTTATAAAGAAGGCGCTATACGTCCAATTACATTGTCAAAATATAAAATGGCAATTTCTTGGTTAGAAAAATTGGTACCCAATTTAAAATTATGTGATTTAGATAGAATTTCATATCAAAAGTTAATCAATGATTATGCTAAATATCATGAAAGACAAACTACAATGGATTTTCATCATCAAATAAAGGGATCTATTTTAGATGCTGTTGATGAAGGATTAATTCCTAAAGATCCGACTCGAAAAGCTATTATCAAAGGTAAAACTCCTAGTGAAAAAAAGCCAAAATATTTAAATCAATTCGAACTTCATAATTTATTGACATCTTTAAATTTAAAAGAATCAGTTAATTGGGATTGGTTTATTCTTTTAGTTGCTAAAACGGGGATGCGATTTTCAGAAGCTTTAGCACTGACTCCTGAGGATTTTGATTTTTCAAAGCAAGTCGTTTCGATAAATAAAACATGGGATTACAAAGGACAAGGTGGATTTTTACCTACAAAAAACAAATCTTCTGTTAGAAAAGTTCAATTAGATTGGAAAACTGTTATGCAATTTTCCCAATTATTAAAAGATCTGCCTAGTGATGAACCTATTTTTGTTAAAAACAACGACAAAATATATAATTCAACCGTTAATGGAGTTTTATTTAGACTTTGTAAAAAAGCTGATATTCCAACAATATCTATACATGGATTAAGACATACACATGCTTCACTTTTATTATATGCTGGTGTTTCAATAGCTAGTGTTGCAAGAAGATTAGGTCATGCAAGTATGACTACTACTCAAAAAACGTATTTACATATTATCCAAGAATTAGAAAATCAAGATGTAGATATAGTTATGCGTTCTCTAGCAAATTTAAGTTGATAATTTTTATTTAGAACTCACGCTGATGAAGGGTGATAAAGTGATCGATGGACTGAAAAAAGTTGCCAATCATAGCCTGTTCTTCAATAGATGGCATTATAACATCGATATTTTTAACATCATCCTTATATAATGCTCCCATAGTGCTGGACGCATTTAGTCTGGTAAGTTTTTTATTACCTTCTCCAGAAACAAAATAATCATATAGAAAATGTGGTATTACTTTGTTATTTAATTTGAGCAAATACATATTAGGTGCAACTGTTGCATACTTTGTTCTTGGCTCAAAAATATAGACTTTACCTATGTCTCCTCGTTTTGCCATCAGTAATTCGCCACCATGAAGTTCAGTCTTTTTCAAAAATTCGTATGATGACTCATCTACATATTTTAACTCTGATAATGGTTTTGGATTTTCTAAATCCGTTATCCTTACATACCAAGCATAACCATCGCCGTCTGTTGTATTAACATTTTTTGCCATATCTGCAAAACTACCATTTGCATCATAATCTGTTAATAATTCAAGTAAATCCAAAACCTTACGCTGTTCCCAAGTTATATCTTTATGAGAAAAATTTATTTTGTAAAAGATATGTCTCACATAGTGACATTATCAACCTGATTGGGTAAAATAATCAAAGAGAATTTATTCTATTGGAGATGATAATTTGAAACGATTCAATGAAGGAGATACTGTTTACTTTATTGCTTCTTCTATCTTTGTAAAGAAAGCTAAGGTTGTACGAAATGCTGGTGGTTTTTGTACCATTACTTTTGATGGCAATGGGAATTGTGGTACTTCTGGTACTCGTGTTCGCGAATCTAAATTGTATCGTACAGAAGAGGAAGCTAATGTGATTGTTAAACAGCATAAGGAAACAAACAAGCGAAGATGATGAGTCTTCGCTTTTACTTTGGATTGGCAAATAAAATACCACCATATCTTCTTCTAAGTTCAGATAAGGTATAGGTGTTTGTTCGCCAATCTGTTTTTGCTTCTTCAAATGTGTTAGTTTTACCATCATAGTTACCATCTTGGATTGTAATGTTTTCTTCATCAACTTTTAATACAATACCAACATGATTTTTTCCAATACCTGAAAAGATGGCACCTGCTTTTGGGGTATCAGCTCTTTCAAATTTATCACGATGTGCAGCAAGTAATTCATCGACACAATCCCATCCATTACCAGTAAAGCCTGGATCATAGCCGTATAATTCATAGAATCTACCCCATGCAAACCATGTGCATTGGCCATATAACCCAATTCTTGCATATGGATTTTTTGTTACCCATGCTTCTAAATTATTAAAGTTAGGATTGGTTCCACCACGAAATGTAATTCCTACATACCGCATAACATGATCTACATAGAGAGGATCACCATATCCACTTACATGGAGCTCTTGTTTCTTATTGTCTGAAAATAGTTGTGCATTGTATTTGGAATAGCCACCAAAATTAGTAAGTGCCCATTCAATATATCCATTTCCATAGTTATATCCTTGTAATGCTAAGTAGATATGTTCCGTATCCGATGGATCTTTGACATTTGCTTTTTTAATACAGTCCGAAAATGTTTTAACACCGACTTCTATTGAATATTCAGCTTCTGTAATGCCATTAGGAACTCTTGGATATTTTGTATTATATCCTGACTCACTGGATTGCATGGGATCATTTCCTTTACCACCAGATTCCTGCATCATAATGGCTTGAATTAAAGATACATAATCTTCTATATCGTATTCTATTGCATATTTTCGAATCGTATCTTCATACGCAATAACTTCTTCACTTAAAGAAACAATTTCACTGTTAGATCCACCATCTTGCGCTAATACACTAAATGTGCCAACAAACAGAGTAATCACAATCAATAAAATCAATCCTGTTCCAAAAGAAAAGAGTGTATTTAATGTAGATACACCCTTCTTAACAATATGAAATGATTTCTTTATAGCATGTGTTGTATTTTGGACAATAGGCTTGGAAATAAATTGTTCTGTAGACTTTTTCATCTTTGAAGCATTCACTTTATTCACAACATGCGTCTTTGCCTTGGATATATAAGAAGTTCTTTGTGGATGAATATCATGATTTGATTCAATAATCGCTTTCTTATTAGATGATTTGATCTTATATTCGTGATGCTTTTGTTTAATAAACTTTGTAGTACGATGTTTAGATTCAATCACAGTTTGTTTTGCTGCAACACTTACTTTATTTGTAGCCTGTATCTGTGGATTGGATTTAACAGGAGCATCCTCTTTTTTATCCACATCTTTACTACGAGTATGAATTGTCTGCTGCTTAATAAAATGCTGAATATTTCTTTTTGTATCCTTTATTTTGATAGCTTGCATTTTTTGTTTTGTCTTAATATCTCTCAAATTTATCAACTCCTTTTCTTTACAACCATAAGATTATTTGCTTAGATATGTATATGAACGAATATTACTATGGAATAAAAGCAGATAAAATCATTACTCCTTTTGGTTTTGTCCAGATGAAATTAAATGATAAACCTATAGAATTTATATATAAACAAGATTCCCACGAATGGAATGGTACATGCTATACATTCTTTAGGCTATATGTAGATTTAGCAAAATATAAAATTCATGATGAAATAATTTGCACAATAGATAACTGTACATTTGAACATTTTTATGGTGACGAATACTTTAGCTCTGCTTATATAGAAAACGAAGATTATTTTCTTGCGATGGGTGTATACGATTCAGAAGAAAATGGATATGATTCTCCATTTACACATTGCTTTGAATCGGGGGTTTGTGATAGTGGAACTTGTACTTGGATTTTTGATAATCCTAGAAATTATAGAGAAAACTATACAAGATATTTTAGAACAACTATTGCATGGCTTCCAAAATCCATTGATGGATATGATGATATTGTCGATGCATTAATTGATAATTTAACATAATGAATCACACAGATGGAAATTTGAATACACAAATACCAGACTTTTTCATCTTACTAAAATCAAAAATTAAATTTTGTTTAGTAAGATATTTAGTAAGTCAACATACAGTTGTTGTTAGCTAAAGTACATAATTACTCGACTTTTCAGCTTACTAAAATCAAAAATTAAATTGTATTAGTAACTTATAGATTTGACTAAATGGAATTATTTAAAAAAATTAGTCGAATATTTAGTCAAACCTTAGTCGAAATATAGGAGGTTCGGTATGGCTATCGAAGATATAAAAAATGAATTTGAGTAGGTTGCATAGGATCATTTCCTTTACCGCCAGATTCCTGCATCATAATGGCTTGCAGTAAAGACACATAGTCTTCTATATCGTATTCTATTGCATATTTACGAATGGTATCTTCATATGCAATAACTTCTTCACTTAAAGAAACAATTTCACTATTAGATCCACCATCTTGTGCTAATACGCTAAATGTGCCAACAAACAGAGTAATCACAATCAATAAAATCAATCCTGTTCCAAAAGAAAAGAGTGTATTTAATGTAGATACACCCTTCTTAACAATATGAAATGATTTCTTTATAGCATGTGTTGTATTTTGGACAATAGGCTTGGAAATAAATTGTTCTGTAGACTTTTTCATCTTTGAAGCATTCACTTTATTCACAACATGCGTCTTTGCCTTGGATATATAAGAAGTTCTTTGTGGATGAATATCATGATTTGATTCAATAATCGCTTTCTTATTAGATGATTTGATCTTATATTCGTGATGCTTTTGTTTAATAAACTTTGTAGTACGATGTTTAGATTCAATCACAGTTTGTTTGGCTGCAACACTTACTTTATTTGTAGCCTGTACTTGTGGATTGGATTTAACAGAAGCATCTTCTTTTCGTTCAACATTTTTATTATGAATTGTTTGCTGTTTAATAAAATGCTGAATATTTCCCTTTGTATCCTTTGTTTTGATAGCTTGTATTTTTTGCTTTGTCTTAATATCTCTCAAATTCATCAACTCCTTTGTATGTAAAAAAAGCAGAAGTTAAATTCTGCTTGTTAGTGGAGTATCATTTGTTTAGATGTAAATAGAGAATAGAAATAATCATCAAAATCATCCCAATTGCTAAAGAATTTTTATATACAAACTTTTTGATTTTCATATCTTTTAAAACATATTCAAAGTTTTTATCATTATATTTTATTGCTATTTCCTTACCGAATGGATATTCCTGGTCGTCTAATTCAACATTTAAAATGGATTGGATTTTTTGGTTTTGATTATTTGTAAATTGCACAATGGGCATATAAACATAATAATCTTCTTTGTCGTAATATTTTTCTACATAGTCAATCACTTTGGCAATTGCTGAATTTTTATATTTTCTATACTTAAAATGATATATAGTGTATTGCGCGAACCCGATAGCTAAAAAAACAGTAGAAATCTCCTCTAAAGCAAAGTATCTTTGCTTCATTAATAAGTGCTCTATATTTAACATAATTAATTATCCTTTTTCAAATCTTATTCTTTTCTCAATTATATCTTATATCTTATGAAACTCCAAATAATAGGGAAGATTCAGTAACGTCGGCTAATTTTGTAAAACCTTTCTATCTCCTGGTTTAGTTGTATTGAGATCGTACAATAATCCTTTTGGCATCTTATTGACAAAAGGGACAATAGAACCACCATACTTGATTAATCCAGATCCAGTTGGTGCATTTGTGATGTATCCCATCTGTTCTTCTGAAATATTTAAAAGTCTTGCTAAATCTTCTCTGTCATTGGCAGATTGATTTAACATAACGATAAATTCAGAGTTTGATAGCATGCTTGTACCTTGTTGAGAGGAAAGAAGATATTTAACATTTTGTGTAATACCCGTTGGATAGGCATCTCTTTTACGGAATTGTCTCCATGCAGATGCAAAGAAGGTTGCACTTTCTTCATTTTCAAAGATAACATGAATCTCATCAATGAAGACATGTGTACGTTTTCCTTTTCTCCAATTTTCATTGACACGGTTGATAATGGCATCTGTAATCACAAGTAATCCCATTGTCTTTAGTTGCTTTCCTAAATTAAAGATATTAAACGACAAAATTCTAGATTTGATATCTACATTGGTTTCATGGGCAAAAATGTTCAAGGATCCATTTGTAAATAATTCTAGTTTGATAGCTAATGATTTAGCTTCTGGTTCGCTTTGTTCTAGTAGCTTGTTGTATAGGTGCTTTAATGTTGGGATATAGTTATTTTTCATGGCATCTTGATAAATCAAAGATACACAACGATCGATAATAGAACGGTCAATAGGGGATATACCACCATGATTAGTATCTAACTGTTCAAATAAAGACATGATAAATTGAGATTTATCTGCAATCGCATTACCACTATCTCCATATCCTTCTGACATATCCATGGCATTAATATAATCTTTACTATTTGTTCCAATACGAATGATCTGTCCTTTCATCGCTTTAATGATTGGATCATATTCACCTTCTGGATCCGCAATAATAATATCGTCATTCGTAGATAGAATTAAGAATTCAATCTCTTCTTTTGTAAGAAAAGATTTACCTGATCCAGGAATACCCAATACAAAAGAGTTTGGATTTTGTAATAAAGCTTTGTTACAAAGAATCGGATTGTTGGTAATGGCATTCTGTCCATACCAAATACCACCTTTTTGCATGATTTCATGGGCTCTAAAGGGAATAAATACAGCAGCACTTTCTGTAAGCAGGGTACGAGTGATATTGAGCTTGTTGACTCCAATAGGAAGGGCTGTTTGAAGACCATCCAATTGTCTTTTTGAAAAGTAGAGTGTTTCTAATTCACAAACATATTTTCGAGCTACTGCTTTTAATGTCTCACTATCTTTATCCAGTTCTTCTAATGAATCGGCAAGATGAACAACCGTAATATTACATAGCATCATTCTTTGATCTCGTACAATTAAATCATCCAAGAATTCTTTACATTCCTTACGCTGTAGTTCCATGTCATAGGGGATAATGGCTGAGAAGTTATTGTTACGATTTTGCTTCATTTGCCAATCCGTAATATTCTTTTCTACACCTAAAAATTTATTTTCTACTTCTCTAACTGCTTCATCAGTAGGAATTGTAATAATGTCCATGGAATACATGAGATTCTTGTTTAAATCACAAAGTTCGGATACAAACTCATCCTTTAAAAAACCTGGATAATTACTTAGATATAAAACTCTTCCATATTTACCATCAAATTCAAAATATTTGTTGTGGTATTTACTCATTCTAGGCGTAATCAAATCCTTAAAAGAATGACCTTTCTTAGCTAAATCATTCATGTCGAGAGAAAACTCTTCCGTTTCACTACGATAAAAATCATGAAGCATTTTCAATCGTTCTTCCGCATTTAATTCAATACAAGAAGAGCCAAGACGAGCAAATAGGGTAGAGAATTCAGTGGTGATTCTAGAAAAGGTGAATCTTGCTTCCTCGATGGTATTTTTGAAGACAGTCACTGTAATGTATTTTTCCTGGATAATATCATCACTTTCGGATAACTTATCTAGAAGCATATTATTGTATTCTTCACGATATGGATCTAACTTATCTTGTTTTAATGGTATCAAGATGTCCTCTTTAAACCTCTTGATATCCACTTTTCGATTGTTGATAGTTATCTTTGTCATAACAGAAGAATCAAAAGAATTTAGTAAATCACTATAGCTTAAAAAGAGATTGTTTTTATCTTCTCCAGAAGCAATCTTATAGTTGATATCTAAGAACCTGTAACTCTTTGTATATTTATTACCGGATTTAAAAATACCATCCTTATAGATTGTATCTACCGGGATGGTATCCTGAACAGTTTTAGGCACTCTTGTTTTTTCTTTGTTGAGCTTTTTCAATCTTTCGTAGCTTTTTATCATGTACAATCGACTCCTTTCTTGATTGATTAATAAATGGTTCAAGTATTTCATAATAAAGATTAAATGGCACATTAATCAAATTTCTTGTAGACAACACAAAAGAAGATATTGCCACCTTCACAATATCTTCTGTATACATCCCTTGAAATCTGATGAATCCTAGTGCAGCAAAGGGTGCAGCTCCAAGCATACATAGCCAACTGGTAACTTCTGTGCCAAATCTTTCTTTGAATAAAAAATACAAACCACACGCAATAGCACATGCTAGTATCGAAAAGATAGTTTGACGTAAAGATAGGCCAAGAAGTATGCTTTCGGTATAATCACGTATTTCCTTATTGATCTTAATTTCAAAATTAGATTTCATCAGATTCTCCATCATCAAATGGAACAGAAGTTGCAAATAATATGTTTTCTACCGGTATCACAATCTTTCCATTATTGCTATGAACAACTACCTTATCTTCTTCATGTTCAATCTTATACATAATCTTTTGATTCATAGGTAAATTCAATGGTTCTTGAATTTGAATCGTGTCTCCTGTTTTTAAAATAATTTGATTTAATATAGTATCTTTCATTTTGTGTTCCTTTCTTGCCAAAAAGGCATAATAAAAGCAGGAGATTAATCCTGCCTATTTTGAATTTCTTTCTTATGTTTATGTTTGATATACATATTTTTAATTTTACTATATCCAAGGTAAGTTAAGTAACTAACTCCTACAACTATACCAATACCTATGATTAACTCTGTTCCTGATATTTCCAGTTGCTCTTCATTTACATTGTTTTTTTTATATAGTGGAGAATGTGCTTGCCAGTATTCTTGACTTCTTTTTTCTTTCTCTGCTCTTCTATTTTTTCTTTCTAAAGAAGTTTTTTCACGAATTATTCTCAAATTTTCATTTGATGTATCTAATCTATCTAAGATTGATTCATCCCAAACATTATAAGAATATCCACGTGCTGCATAACCCCCATAACCATTACTCCAACTTTTTTCACTAACATAGGAATCACCTGTGGCTGTTACATTATAATTTCCAGGTTCTCCGCTCAAATAACCTTCTTCTTTTAATAAAGTGTTCATTTCTTGGGCATTTAATCCAATTTTTTCACCTAATTGTTTTGCTGATAATGACATATCCACACCTCTATTTTTTTGAATTTCTTAATACATTTGAAACTGTAGCTTGTGATATATCGAGCATAGCTGCAATTTGCTCTTGAGTCATTTTATTTTTTGCCAAATCTGCTATGACAGAATTTCGTTCTGCTACAGATCTGATTTCAGGAAGTTTAATGACACTTTCCAAAACTGTTCCAGTAGCAGTTACAGTTTTAATTAGAGTAGTTCCATTATCCATTACAGCTCTAGCAATTTTCGCACCAGTTTTATTATTTGTTTTAAAAGCTAATGAAATAATATTCTCCGCTGTTTGCCCAACTTTTTTTAAATCTGAATTTTTAAAAACAGTCATTAAATTGAAACTCATTTTATCACTCCTAAATTATTAATCTAATATTAAAATAATATTAATTTAATAATTTGTCAACAATATTTTTACAATCCCATCATCTCCTTTACTATACGATCTGACATCTTGATTGTTCCTACAAGTACTAACATATTGAATATTAATTCTCCAATGTAGCTCCATACCATAGATACACTAGATGCTGTTGAATCCACAACTGGTGGACTTGATGCAAAGGCAGAGAAGATAATACATGCCAGGACGATGATAGCTCCTTCTAAACATACTCCTGCATAGCTTTTAATAAATGTAAAAGCGATATTTTGCGTGCTTTCTCCTGCAGCTGCTGCAAGTGGGACTGGAGATATAGCTGTATACATGTACAGTTTAAAGAATCTTCCATATACTGTTAGAATCATCACGAAAGACAAGATTGTGATAAATATAGATCCTAGTAAGGTTACTGCCCATAATGGAATAGATTCTAGAAATCCCGTATTACTTACTGCATCTACAATTTCTTGTGGAATCACTGTTTCGTTAGATACTCCAAGTCCTACAGTTTCTGTAATAGATTGGATAATTCCTTGTACGATTTCAAATATTTTTGTCATAAGTTCCATTCCATAAAGCACTAAAGTTCTTGCGATAATAAATCTAAGAAATAGTTTGAAAGCTTGTTCAGGTCGTTTAACATCCTGCCAGCTAGTACAAGTTCGTATTAATCCCCATACAAAGAATAGTACAAGAAGGGCAAGTCCAATAGCTTGTAAGCCTTCATGTACTTTTACAATGATTTTCCATATATCACCACCTTTAAATGACTCTGGCGATTCAGTAAGCAACAACCATATTTCAGCAAGTTTAGAATTCCAGGTATTAATGGCACTTGTTAGGTTATCGATGATTCCATCCATACATTAACCCACAATAATATTTAAAATCTCTTTCGCAAAGGTAATTACAATCCCACCAGCTACTGTCATAAATCCATTGGCTCTTTGGCTTGGATCATGGCTTTTTAAAGATAAACCAACCTGTACAATTCCAAAGCCCAATAGAATCATTCCAATCGCTCGAATGAGTCCAAACATAAAATCACTGAAGTTATTCACTACAGTGACTGGATCATTGGCAGCATAGATAGGGGTAGTAAAGTTTGTGATAAGTATCAATGCCATGTAGGCAAAGAGTAATACTTTTCTAATTGTTTTTACTTTCTTCATTTTCTTTGATCTCCTTTAAATAGTTTTCTGTTTCTTCTACATCTAATAATTCATATTCATTGTTTGTAAGAAGGATATTTTGCCAGTCATCAATAAAGTGATGTGCTTGACCATGAATATAAGGTTCACGTCCACCATCCAATGTCTGCTTGATATTTGGATGTTTTAGTAAGTCATATTTTTTATCTTTGACGGGTCTTTCTCCCTTAATAAAAAGAAGTCCGTAATTGTTATCCAATAAACGAACTTCATCCGCTGTTAATAATTCTCTTCCTGTCTGTTGATAGTTGGTTGAATAATTACCGCTTCTTCCTGAAGATTTACCAAAGGTATTGGTATCTAAAGTTTCTTTTCCCAATAGCTCACTAATATATTTATGGGTACTTTGTTCATTTCCGCCCAGATAATAGGTTTCATCACAGTTACCCACAATGGATTCCCAACTATCTTTATATAAGGCTTTAATCTGAGCTAAGTTTTGTAAAATAATTGATACAAAGATTTGTCTGGAACGCATTGTTGAAAGTAACTTGTCAAATTCATCAGGAAGGGCAACATTGGCAAATTCATCCATTAAAAAATGTACTGGTACAGGAAGTTCTCCGCCATGTACATAATCCGCCTGATAATACAGCATTTGAAACAATTGGGTATACAACATTCCAACAATAAAATTGAATGTGGAATCATTGTCAGGAATAATCGCAAATAAGGCTGTTTTTCTTTCTCCAATTTGTTCCAGTTCCATCTCATCATATTTCGTAAGGGATGCAAGTTCTTCCAAATTAAAAGCAGCAAGTCTTACACCAACCGAAATCAATATGGATTTGGCGGTTTTACCTGCTGCCTGTTTATAAATTTTGTATTGCTTTAAAGCCAAAGAATTGGAATCAATCATTTCCAGTCTTTTAAATAACTCGTCCAATGGACTTTCATAATCTTCTTCATCTTCTTTAACTTCGGCATAATTGAGCATTTCCATGACCATTGTGAAGTTCTGTTCATCTTCTGGTGCATAGTGGTATAGGTATAACATCAATGCTTCAAGTAATGCTGTTTCACTTTTTTCCCAAAAGGGATCATTGGTAGAAGATCCTTTCGGTGTCGTATTACGGATCAGATTGGTAATTAATTTGAGTACATCCTTGTCACTTTGAATGTAATGAAATGGATTATATCCAAGTGACTTAGACATATCAATCAAATCAATGACTTTAATAACATAGCAGTTATCTTCTAATAAATGTCCAACGCTACGTATGATTTCACCTTTAGGATCTAATACGACAAAACTTGTATTACACTGCATGATATTTGGCTTGGCATAAAACCTTGTTTTACCAGCACCAGAGCCACCAATCACTACGGTATTCAAGTTTCGTCGATGCTTTTTCCCATCTAATCCCATTCGTACATTCTGAGAAAAGACTTTGTTGGTAAAGTAGTCTTTATTTGCGTATTTCTTACATACAGTATTTGGATTTGCCCATTTAGCAGAACCATATTCTTCAGTTCGCCTATAATTCTTAGCTGAAGATAAATACATACCAACACCTAAAACATAAATAACTAGAAAGATGCCTATTGTTTTTAATGCTGAATCCGTCCATTGAATAGCAAATGGATGATTTAAAGCTTCGCTAAGATATGGAATTGCATGGATCAATCCTTCATCCATATAAGGTGCAATCAACAAGGCAATCCAAATGGTAGGAATAAGCAAAAGTACTAGAAATACATATTCATCTTTTCGTTTGTCTATAAATATCAGCTCCTTTCATTTAACAAAAAAGCAATCCGAATTCGAATTGCTTAAAAGTTTTGATAGTTGTTAATTTAGCAAGTTAACAAATCAGAAAATGATGAATTGACAATATCTGATGCGATAACTGACTATTTTTGTGGTGCTTTGTCAAAATAGCCTTTATTTACGTTTGCATCACAGACTTTGACAATTAATGAATCTAGAAAGTCATAATTTTTATGTGCCATGCGTTGTTTATCTCTCAAATCCGCAAGGGCACGTACAATGATTCTTCTTTCTGTGTCATCAACTTGGATTTCAATCATTTCATCATTTTGTTTCTTAAACCAGTTACGCATATCTGTTATCTCACTTTCTTTTTTGATTTCTTTCTTACTGGATATTTTGGTGCAGAAGATTTTAATTGTTGCTGCTTAATATCTTTTAATTCCTGACGAACAGAAGGTCTATCCATAGTAGCTGTTGATTTTTTTCTTTCGACGGTTTTCTTCTTGCTTTCTTTCTTCAATGTTTTTGAAGATGGCTCGAACGGAGTACCGTCCTTGCTTGTCCGAGCCTTGTCGGGGTTTGTTTTTTCATCCATTAATTTGGATAATAATGCATCATGCTCTTCATCACTCATTGGCTTTATATCCTTTTGTGATAAGACAGATTCACGAATGGCTTTTGTATCAATGGTTGCCAAATCAAATTTATCTACCATTCTAGATATCTTAGAAGCATCTTCTGCTTTGACCATGATATCTACAATTCCATCTGTATTGTTCTTTTCTTTTAATACAGAATAGAGAACACCATAGTGTTTAGCTTCTATACAGAACTTTTCTAAATCCTTATGATGAATCGCAAAAACTTTTAATTCTTTTCCAGACTTTAATAGATTATCTAGATTTGTTTTCCCTTTGATTTTCTTATTATCGGAAATGATGGCATACAAGGTAACAGCTAAAGATTTTGCAGCTGTTCCACCAGCTTTTAATCCAATTTCAGCAGCTACCTGAATACCTTCTAACGTCATTTTCATCATCTGATCCGCCGTATCGGCACTGTTCATAAATTCAAGCTCCTTTCGTATTCTTTTTGTGTCTGCATACGCTCTGTTTCTAATGCGTTTACCATTTTTAGCTTTTCTTCAATATCAGGTACTCTCTTTTCTATATCTTCGCATATTCGGATTTCCTTTTTCCCATGTGCAATTTTAGAAGTGAGCGTATCTCGATCTTGCTCTAATTGTTGTTTTAAATCATGATTACGACATCTTTTAATCTTGTTGTAAATGGATCTTCTTTGATTCATCCAGTTTTCTATTTGATTGTTTAATTCCAATTTAAAAGCAAGCACATCTTCCACTGTTTCAAGATTGTGCTTGCCAATGAATGTATTTTCATCTGTGATTTTGTCCATATAAATCAAATCCTTTCTAAGTGCTGGACTTGGATATTTTTGTGGTATGCCTTTTGGCTTTAAGATACCTAATTCAAAACAATATCGAATATACATCGCTTTGATTCCTTTTAATTTTCTATGATTGCCTTGATATTCTTTACAGGGAATAACATCTGGAACAGATGACTGCATAGGGAATAAGAAGTTACTGTTGATACGTTCCATCAGATGTTCTTCATCATACCGATTATCACGAGTTAGTTTATAAAAGCGGAATGTACGCTTGGATTGAGGGTGCTTTAAAGTCCAATGTTTTCCACTTAGGTTTACAACATAGCCTATTTCTTCAAGACTAGCTTGAAACTGTTCTGGAGTTCTTGCATACAATAAAACAGAATCTACATCGTAACGAATAATCTTACGAAAATAGATTCCATCGTTTTTTTCAGCATTCCATTCACCATAATTCATTGCATTTGCTTCCGGCTTTGTGATTGTAGTTAAACCATGTTCTTTACAAATGGCATCATTGATTTCTCGGAAGTGATCGATATCAGCTTTCTTATTGTCATACTTTTTACCATCTACCCAGGAAACGGAGTTTACCACGAAATGATTGTGTAGATGGTCTTTATCCAAATGAGTAGAAACAACCACTTCAAATCGATTGCCCCACATTTGTTTGGCAAGCTGTACACCAAGTGAATGACACTCATCGGGTGTAACTTCACCTGGTTTAAAGGATTGCACCGCATGGAAAGCAAGACGTCCATCCATTTTGTTGTAGGAAAGTTTAGTATTCATCATCTGTTTTAAGGCTGTACGAGGTTCACAATTGATGCCAGTAATAAATTCTTTTTCATTGGTTTTATAGCCTTGGGTAGTATAGGAAAGCACTTCTTTTAAACCATCGCTCATGTCTTCTTTTGTCTTATCAAGGTTTTTAATATAGTTAAGGACACGATTCAAATCATCTTTTACTGCCCATATTTTGGTAATTGCCATACTTCCTCCATATTGATAGGCTGACGAATCAAAATCATAATCTCATTGATTTGATCTTGTAGCTTTTCATAGTTTTCCATATAAAAGGATTTATCCATTGTATTTTGTGTATAAACAGATATCGCAATTTGATTCATGTTTTCAGCAATCTCTCTTAAAATTTCGATTAACTCGATTAATTTTTTAGTAGGTACAGGTCTAGGGAGTAAACCGTTTATACACATTCTTAGATAAGATTCACGAGATAGATTTGATTCTTTAACCAATTTATTTAGATGATTCCATTCATCATCTGATAAACGGATTACAAATTGCTTACTTCTTTTCCGCATCGTTATAAAATGCACCTTGCACAAATAATACCGTACCCATTCCAATCATTACACCGCCAAGAAAACTAATAAAACATAGTGTTAAACTATTTAACATTTTCATATTCCTCCAATCTTAAAAGAGCTATCAGCATTTGTGATAGCTCAGGGTCTTAGGGATATTCCCTAAATACTTGTCTTTGGATATCCAAAGACGTTGCTTGTTACAACTGTAGACATTAATTGGCTACAATCTTTTTCTTATCCGGAATCAAATCGGCAAGATCTTGATCCATCTTTTCTAATACTTCTTTTTTCTGATTCAATAATTTTAGATTTGCAGTCAGAACATTGTTCTCATCCGAAAGTGTTTTGATGCGTTCTTCATTTTTGATTTTCTTCTTTTCAATATTGGATATTCTTTTAACGATATCTTCGTATTTTATCATTTTGAAATCTCCAATCTCTAATGAAGTAATTGCGAATATTTATGTTTGTTGATTCGCTTTTCATAGTCATCTGCTTTTTCTAAAATGTGTTCATTCTTATCATAATGATACAAATGATCAGATAGTTTTTTATCAGGATCTACCAATGTTGATTTATTAACAGAAAGAAGCATTTCTTTAACATGATCAATATTTAAAGAAGGTGAATCACAAAGGGCAATACACTCATCGGTTGATGAAGGAATGATATATAAGTCATGTTCTAATTTTTCAGCAAGGTCATTTAGAATGCCTGCATAGAACATTGTGGCTGCACCATCTGTTTTATGTTCATTTGTCAGAACAACAAGTTGATGTTCTTTTTCTTCTAATGCAATGTCTTTTGGAATTCCCATTAACATGGTTTCTAATGGAAGTATTTCTGGTTTCATCATATTTGGCGATGAAATCAATGCATCGTTATGAAGTTTGTTTACATCAATTCCGTACTGATCCATAAGTTGATTTGTAACTCTAGCCGAACAAAAACGGTCATCTGTTGTTTGTATCATAATCTTATAAACAATCGCAAGATCTCCAATAATAGTATGAGGCATAGTGGCTAAATCGTTTTTATGTTCTTCTGCATTAATGACTGTCATAAATAAATAATCTTTAACGGCATTATAATTAAGCAGAGCATTTACATCATCTAAAACTTTGTCGTTGTGTACCATTTTCCACTAACCTCCATCTTCAAATTCTTAAAATAAAAAGCCAATCTTTCTAGATTAGCCGTACTGAATTCAATTGTTTCTACATTATTCATTTTCTAAGTTCTCCATTTCTACATACAATCCATAGAATGGATCATCTGTATCTAATTCATATACTTCATTTTCATAGCTATCAATCGCAAAAGTCATATATTCAACAATATCGTTATACATATTTTGTTTTGCTTCTTCTAATGCATGGATTCCTTCTTCAAAGGAAATTGTTTCTAAAGTATTTGTAGAAGTTTCTTTTGCGTATGTGTAATTTGTAATGGTATCTTCTACAGATTCCAACATGAGTAATTGCGCCTGTACGATTTGTTTATCTTCTGAATGTAAGTTTGCGTAATTATAAATTCTAGTGTTGCAAGTCATTGTTCTTTCCTCCTTTTGACTTTGGCTTTTCCATATCCATTTCATCTAATTCAATAGAATAAACTCGTTCATTTTGTTGTTCGCCAAAAAGTTGAGCCATCAATTCTGAATCATTCTTTGTGGATTCATAGGCATTCAAATATTCATTATCAATAAGATGGAATTTCTTCTTCTGTGTTTTTTCATTTTCTACAAGTTCTGTAGCTGTAATCTTTAATGCAGCTTCTTCATTCAGCTCTAAATTATCTGGTGTTTTGTTTAAATCCATCAACAACAATGTTTCATTGAACAGAATTGGTTCTTCATCCTTTAAAGCTTTCATTTGTTTAAACATGATATTTAAGAACTGCTTCTTTACCTGATCATTAACCAATACTTCTACAGGCTGATCTAGAATATCTTTGTAATGTTTAGAAGGAACAACAGTTGGTTGTTTTGTGTCTGGATTAATATAGGCATAAGTCATACGGCTGATATTTTCACAGACTTCTTTGATCTTCATTTTCTGAAATAGATCGAATTGTTTATTCAAATTGCATCACCCTCACTCTCTAAATTTTGAATAACAAAAAGAGAAAGCATCAACTTTCCCTTGATTATAATTACAAATTATATTTTTTTCGGATTTCTTTTATTGCAGTATCTGCATCTTTTACTTTTCCATCTTTAGATTGCTTTCTTGATTTTTCTAATCGTTCAAGAAATTCTTTTTCTGATTGTTGTTTAAGATTTTTTTGTTTCATCTATGACTCCAATTCTAACAATTAAATTCTGATTCTAGTGTTTCCCAAGGAAGCACTAATACTTCAGGTATTTCACGATTCAAGAATAGTTTGACTCCTATCGCTTTTGCTGCTAGAAGAAGTAAGCTGTATAGCTTTTGTCTTTTTATTTCTGTTCCTTTAAAATTCTGCTCTGTTCGATAATCGATTGGATAAACAGGAACCATCCGGTCTAAAGGAGCTTGTAAATTTAAAATTGATTGCACATAGTATTTGCTCATAATAAGAGCACCGCATTGTTTAATGTTCAGGTATGGTATATCTACAGCATATAAATAAAGTGTATCTTCCCATCCCGTTCCATCTTGTTTTAATAAAACAATGCCTTCAAAATCTTTCAATTGTTTTACCACCTCGTGAAAGATTATAAAGGGTTAATAATGCAATTTCTAATATAGAATTTAATGTTTTCCACGTTGCTTTTGCACATCTTCTAAAAAATCTTCGATTGCTTCTTTAGATGCAATATTGTTATCTATAAACATTTCTTTGATTTCATCCTTTTGTAGAGCTTCTTGTAAGAATTCAGAAGTCAAATGTACAGCAAAGTCTGGAATAGATTTATTCGCATTATATTTTGCCAATATTTCTCTGAAAATAGTGAATGGTAAAGTATCTATTTCATATTCATTAATATCTTTTGTGGCAGCTTCTTTGATAATACGTATATGTTTATCTTCCATATTTTGAAGTAAGTACATTGCATCAATTGTACTCGGAGCATTCTTAAAAACACAATAATCAAATTCAACGATTCCAGCATTTTCAAAATCTAAATTATCTGGATCCATATTTCCATCATAGATATAAACAACTTTTTCATTCGTTGTCTGTAACAGTTTTGCCATTATCATTACTAGCATTTTCCACCTCTTCATTAGCCTACAGCAATTGAAATATTTTGTAACCTACAGAAAAGGCATGATTCTGTCATTAATTCCATATTTCATTTTAACCATAGCTTATAGATTGAGATTTATCCTTGATAGAAAATCAAAAAACTGTCGATAGTAATGAATTTTTATGAATCAATTCTTCATTTACATCTTTATAAATAGGTGGACGTTCATCAATACATTGATATTTTGAATTTAGAATAGAAATGATTTTAGATGTTGCACCAATACCGACTTCATCATTATCTAAATGAAATACAATGGTTTTGATATTTGGATTTCTTTCTAAATAGGCTTTTAATGCAATGGGAATATCAGCTTCAGATTTGATAGCAATCTTATCACTGGCCCCTGCAAGAGATAGATAATCAAATTTCGTATAATCCTTCTCGTCCATTTTCAAAAGTGTCATATAGGATAATAGATCAATGGCTGCTTCAAAAACATGGAGTACATCACTTTTTGGATTTGTGTAATTAAAGCTAAATGCCTTATTACTTCCAGCATGATCCAGTTTAAAATTCTTAAAGATGCTTCGCTTAAACGCATAAGCTGGTTTATCTTTATCATATCCAACAAATACTGCATTTTTGAAGTTAGCGGATTGATAGATCATTCCTTTGGATATGAAATCATCTACAATATCTTTGTCAATTTTTCGTACTTCACAAAGATAACGAATCACTAAATCATTGTTTTTATCTTTGACAGGCAATTCAAACGGTTTAGCTGGTTTTGGATGATAGAAAGTCGTAACCGGGGCACTCACATTCATTAGATTGGATAGATAGTTACACGCCTCTTTAAATTCATAACCTTCAACAATAATCAAATAATCCAATGCAGAAGTTCCACCTTTACCTTGCGACCACCAATACCATTTTCCATTTGAAAAATGCAAGGAATCATGATTTCGATGATAATAATCTGTTCTCCCATTTTTAACTAATAGGTCGGGTGCATAATTCTTTAAATAATCAAATGCAGATAGGGTTCTTACTTTTTCTAGAACCTCTTTTCGTATAAATCGTTTACTCATCTTTCCAACTCCTTACTTTTTGGTGCCATCTTTGCGATTCCATGTTTTTTACAGAATTTTTTAACTGCATTTGGATTTTCTTTTGCAGATAATTCAAATTCATCTGTATAGATCGTTTCTACCTTGTATTTTTGTTCCTGGACATTGTGGATCCATTGATTCATAAAACGATTGAGTTCATTTGCACGAAAAGGATCACCATCCACACGTTCATAGAATTGAAGATTATCCTGTTGATAGGATTGTGGATAGAGCAGTCGGTTTTCTTTATCCACTGTAAATTCCATATCTGGATCTGCCATAAGATCGCCATTTAATTCATAGTTATGTGCCATTGCGAATCGATCATCAATAATTTCCACATTCAGATCCATAAATCCAGGTGTTGTATATTTGATGTAGTAAGCATCATTAGCTAGAAGTGGTTGTGCAATCTGTTCAAATAATTCATAGTTTCTATGTTCAATAGTATTTTCAATAAACCAATTCTTGTTTAAATCAAAATTGGGATTGGTGAATGCTTCAAAACATACTGTCCGAAGAGTTTGATAATAGTCGTGATTGTTTCCAAATAAAAAAGTCTGATCAGAATATTCAGGCTTACTGCTAATCACATCATAAATTTGTTGATCCACCATTTCATGAATATCCGAAGTGGATACATTTGGATCATCTAGTGCTTCTTTATATTGTTCCATCAAAGAAGAAACCTGAATTACAATATCGTGATTCATCTGTTCCATTTCTAATGGCGTTATATATTTATTTTTGATTTCTATCATATGCAGTTTCTCCTTAAATACAGGTTCTAATTGTTCAATCATTCTATGAGCCGTACTTTGAATATTGTTTAAGATAGATTTCAGTTCATCAAGATCTTTATCGGCATAACTTGCGATATAGCCAAAAGAATATTCAGAAGTATCGAGTCCAAAATGATCACATAACACAAAAGCCAACGATTCGGCTTCAATTTCTCGCTGGCTTTGATCTTTATTGGTTTGTTTATGAAGCAGGCTGTGAGCATACTCATGAATTAATGTTTTTGCGATTTGCAAATCTTCCAAATCTTTATTAATCACAACCTTATCTTCTTTAGGAGAATAATATCCCTTAGCTCCTGTCATAAGATTCAAATCTTCTGTTTCTGTTTTAAATTCAATGGGAATTGTACAGATAGATTGCACGGATTGAATGATTGCCTTAGTTTCATTATTAGAACCCGTTAAATCATGAATCAAAGAGGGAAGAGGATCACCAGAAGTTTGTGATATATCAAATACAGTAGTTGTCTTAAATCGAGTAATATTTACTTGTCGTTGTTCTTGGATGGGTGAACCTGATTCATCCAATTCAACATTTCCATTTTCATCCACTTTATTCATTAATCGATCCTCTTTGTACGTAACAGGAGCAAGGATCATCAATCCTTTTTCACCTTTATCCACATGTCGATTAAAGTTTATCTGCCATGAACGATATCCAGCAACCAAACTTGCATCTGGCTTTTGTGCTAATATCAGTAAAGTATTGTTCAAAGAATAGCTATGAAACTTACTTAAACAATACAAATATCGTTTAAAAGATTCAGAAGAATACACATCTTTCACACCTTGTTCAATCATCTCAAAGGCTTGTTTAGTTTTTTCGTCCGAAGATTTAAAATTAGTCAATCACATCACCATCCTTTCTAAAATAGGGTAAAAGAAAAGCACTACCGAAGAGATAATGCTTTATAAACTGGCATTTTTTGGTTAAACTATAAGTTGTCTCAATCAAACAGCGTTGCCGCATTTGGATTTTCATACGAGTCAAAACACATCAGAATTTGTTCTTTTGTGCATTTTTCTACAGCAAGGTCAGATGGGAGATTGTTTTTATCAAAAAATCCAATTTCTGTAGTTTCAATATTTTTTTCAAACTCTCCACCTTCATACCTGCACAGAACAAAAATCTTCACTACTCCATATGCATAATTCACCACATTATGCTTTCGCCAATCTTGAACTGCGATTATTTTTTCGGATATTACCGAAAATCCTGCTTCTTCCTGCACTTCTTTTTCCGTATTGGATACAACAGACTGGTCTACATCGCACCACCCTCCCGGCAATGACCATGTACCATTATTTTCATGTACAAGCAGAATTTTACCGTCAACAAAAACCGCAGCCCGTGTATCTACTTTTGGTGTCTGGTAGCCAGATTCATTACAAAACAAATCGAAAATTTTATTTACCGGAATATCCGTTTTCAGAGACAACATTTCTGCTGCAATCTGTCTCAATTCCTCATAACGCTCTCTGTCATATTTATCTTTCCCGTACTGAAGCCCAGCCTGAGCAATACTTTGAATACGAATTGCAAACTCAACCCATTTATCATTCATATAGCTTATCACCTCTACAAATTCCGATTTATCTAATTCAACGATATCATACAATTATTAACATTTCATGAATTTATGGACTTTTTGAATCAGTCCACTCGTTTTGCCAGTATGACTGTCCTCTTGTTGTCATTTCTGGTATCGCAAGTCACTAAAGTCATCAGCTTATCCTCTGTATTGACTGAGATACCTGTTTTATATAATCCACGATTAATGGAATCAGAAATAAAGGCATTGAATGCAGTATCTGAATCCCAGCTGGATTGAGTAAATTCTAAAGAATCGTTTAAGTTATTAAGATCAACATTCATGACTCCAAAAATTTGATACGTTCTTATTTCATTTTCTGTAATAAATCGAAATGTAGGATGTTCTTTATAGTAGCTTTGGTTTATATAGCTCATTAATGGAGTGAAAATAATGTCGCTCCATTTACTAGAATGTCCATAGATTACCACATTTTTGGCTTCGATGTTTCCATCTGCGGATACAAAAGGAATACCTGCGTTGTTATATTCTTTCTTGATGTTTTTACGCACATAATAATCATTATCTGGAGCCTGTACGACAGGTTCATAAATAACGCGATTATCAAATTCTAGAATGCCTACAATATCATTGTTCGTTTTTTGAAGTAAAGATAAAGAAAGCTCCTTTTCAGAAGCTTCCTTGTTATCTTTATTTTCTTTTGTTGTTTTATCTGGTTTCGATTCTACATAGTAATCCGTATAATCATAAGATTTCTTTGTTCCAAACTCACTATATAGAATTCCACCTAAAAGACTTGCAGTAACTATCGCAAGTGCAGCTATTTTTATTTTCTTATGTTTCATACTATCTATACCCCAGTATTAGGAACAACGATACGTGCATTTTCAAAATAATAAATGATCGTATCTGTATCTTTATCCGCTTCTACTTTGTAAGCTTTGGATTTATCAGCCAACTGATAAGAAGTAGGTGCTTTGATTTCCTTGAATTCATATTCATGACCATAGATGGCATCTGCAAGAACGGCTTTTCCATCTTTAATAACATGTTTACCAACCTTGTCATCTCCAACTTTACGAGAATAATACGTGCCATCTTCAATATCTAAGATGATTTGTTTATTTTCATCAGTTTTAACAGTTTTGATGATCTTTGTAAAATCTTCATTCTTAGAGATTTCATATTCTTCATTGGCATCATTACCAACGATCATTAATTGACCTGATGCAAGGGTAGTGACATAAGATTTAGCTGTCTTATCATAGACTTCAAAGATAGCTCCATTTAAGAAATGATCACGATGTTCTTTATCCACTTTGTTGACATCTAATTCTAATCTACGTTTTTCATTGCGCAATTCCATAGGAACAATGACTGTGGCTTTAGTTGTATCTTCATCATAGTTGAATGTAAAATCATGTTCTTCTTCATCTAATTTGAAGCCAACATTTGTTTCAAGTTCTTTTACGTAATAATCCCCAGTAGGAAGATCTATCTGTTCTACATTTTTACCATTTTCATCAATAGGCAATGTACCAACTAATCCATCCTCTGGAATGATGACTTTACCATCGACTGTAATATCATTTTTAGAATAGACATCAAAGACAACATCTTTATAAGCTTCTTTGTCTTCATCTTCAAATGTTTTAGTAATCTGTAAATCTAGTTTTTGTCTTTTGTTGACATAAGCCTGTTTGATTTCAACAACATCAATCATTTGACCTGCATATTCAATATCAAAATCATAAGTGTTTTCATCTAATACAAAACCTGTTTGCGTTGCAGTTTCTTTGATGGAATATTTACCTAACTGAAGTAATGAAGAAGTTGTAATACCATCACCTGTTGTAAATGTATCAACTACATCTCCTTTGTGAAACCATACTGTTCCTTCTGGAGTAATAATATCTTCACGAGCTGTGATTTCATACGTAACACCAGATAGATATTTTTCTTTATAAACTGGTGTATAAAGTTTTCCATAATCTGTTTTGGATTCTTTGGCACCAGATAACATTTCACCACTCTTTTCAACATAGACCTGTCCTTTTTGAGTCTTGTTATCAAAATTCATGAAGATTTCTGTACTGGAACCATCCACATTGACTGGAATTTCCGCATCTTTTAATACATAGCCATGAGGTGCTTTGATTTCAACAAGTTTATATTCACCAAATTTTAATGGGGCTGGTAAATGAACAGATCCATCTTCATCGGTTTTAAATACATCCGTTGTATATTTTTTAGGATAAGTGACTTCTTGAGTAACGTAATTACCATCTGCATCTTTGATCTTGAATTCAACACCAGCAGCTGGGATACGTTTCCCAGTTTCACTGTCTGTTTTATAGATTGTTAATTCGGCTTTGATCGTATCATTATAGATGTTATAGAAATAGGTCTTTTGATCTTTATCAATCTTTACTTCAAAAGGTTTTAAGAGATCATATCCAGTTGTTGCATGTTCTTTAACAATATAGGTTCCATATGGAAGATAATCACTAATAGCTCGACCATCTTCATCCGTAGTCAATGTTGATACGATTTTACCTGTCGATTTTAAAATAATATCAAACTTGAATCCTTCACCCGGCTTTTGAACATTCGATTGGAATAAATCATATTTATCTTTATCAACAGTTTTGGCAATTTCAATACGACCTTTAATGACCTGATCCTTGATAGTTGTGTTAAATGTTGAAGGTGTATTATCACCTGAATAATCCAAAGTTACAGAATTACAATTGTTGTTTGTAAGATAGCCTTCGGGAGAAGCAACTTCACATACATTTAAAGTTGTTCCAACAGGATACTTTTGAGATTTTACTTTTGATCCATTTGTTGTAATAGTTTCAAGTGTGTTTCCGTTTGTATCTTTAATCGCAAAAGTTGCTCCATTAAATGTGGCATCACCTTGTGTCTTATTACCAGTTTCAACATCCTGTTTTTCAACTTCAATATCCGCATACATCAAATCAAAATTCAATTTGAAATTTGGTGTTGGATCACTACGAGTAGCCATATAGATAACTTTTTGATCAGAACCTGCACCATAGATGATATGAACATCTCTTGCTGTCTTAGTACGGCCGAAAGTAATCGTTTTATCATAATTTTCCGAAGTAATAGAAACGGTTAAATTATTGCCGTTTACAGACGCATTGATACCATTGGCATTCGTAATAGAGTAATTTCCTAATGTTCCTTTTGTATCTGTTAAAGTAACTGGAGTATTTAAGCCCATTTTGATTGTTTGGTTGTTAAAAGAAGGTCTTCCCTGTGGCTGACTTCTTAAAGAATTGATGGTATTGATTTCACCAGAAACATCTAATGGAGTTACACCGTCAGGTAAATAAGGATCATACCATCCAGACACCACTTGCCAAATCAATAGCTGTGTAGCCACATAATAATTGTCTGTTTCATGTCCTGGATAAGAATAGCCATAATAATTGATTTCCCATATAGCTTGTCTCTGACTTTCAGACAAATCATCCCATTTTGTTGTGTTAACAGGATAATCATGGTTTAAATCGAACAGTGTATCTGGTTCAATGCAGAACACGATATTTCCATCTACTGTTAATTTTCGAATATAGTCATACCCATAAACTCCCATTCCATTGATTCTAGCCAATCTTTCAGATGCAAACCCTGGTGTTAATCTAGCATAAGGGTTTGTATACATATCTTCATAAACTTCAGGAAACACAGTTTCTGCTGTGCCAAGTTCAGTAATTATTTCTGTGGCTTCACTGTAATCCTCATTCGAATCCGTTTCTTGACCATGTACAGAAAGCGTATTTGTCATTGAATTCAATATCACAAGTGTCGTTAAGAAAAACTTACTTGCTTTCTTCAATATGTTTTTCATATTTCATTTTCCTTTCGTTTTAATTGTTGCAACAAAAAAGACGAGCATAAAATGACTCGTCATATGTTTTTAGATTGTATTGTAATTTATTCAATTGCGTCTTTTCGTATATAATGTGATGTACGGCCTTTACCTTTACGAATAATAGTACCATCTTCAACTAATTTTTTAAGTGCTGATTCCACAGAAGAACTGCCTAAACTTGGACAATTTTCCATAGCGTCTCTTTTTGTAAAAGTTCCTATCGTATTGTTTACATATGTTTTTACGATATCATATGAACTGCTTTTGATTCCACTTTTTTCGCTGATGGTTAATCTATCTTCAAATTCTCGGTAGCACTTTAAAATAATGCCAAGCATATATTTAATAAATGGCTTTGGATCATTTGTTCCTTCATGCCATCCTAAATCTGATTGTTCCAAAGCTTGATAATATGATTCTTTTGTATCCGCAATTTCTTTTTCAATACTAATATATTTACCGACTACATAATCATTACGGTATAAAAGAAGCAATGTTAGCAATCGACTCATTCTTCCATTTCCATCATTGAAAGGATGAACACAAAGAAAATCTAGAATTACACAGGGAATTAATATAAGTGAATCAATAATTTCTTGATCTAATGCTTTCTGATAGCTATTGCAAATCTGCTCAATAGCATCAGGTGTTTCATATGGCTCTAATGGTTTGAATAATACTCTTTTTTCTCCATTTGGTAAAACCGCATCGATTTCATTTGGTGAGGTTTTATATTTTCCACCATAGGATAATTCTGTATATTGAAGTAAATCTCTATGCAACTGCAATATATAATTTGACTTTAACGGAATGTATTGATAATTTTCATGAATTAAGTTCAAAACATTACGATATCCTAAGATTTCTTTTTCATCACGATTTCTAGGTGTTGTTTTATCTTCGACTAATTGTTGAAGGCGAGATCTAGTTGTTATAATTCCTTCGATACGGTTCGAACTTTCTGTACTTTGAACTTTAGCAACTTCAATCAGACGTTCTAATTCAACGGGCTTTTGTCGGATATATAGTTCCTGTTTCCCTTTGAATTCATGGATTTTGGCTACATAAGTTAATATTTCATTGTCCCATGTACGATTTTTAAGATAACTATAATCAAAATTTCTCATTTACTTCTCCTTTCGTTTACTCCCAAAGTATGTGTTCTTTCTCCCAATTATATACTAATTTTGGGAGAAAATGAATTAGATTGGGAGAAAAATGTGATGAAAATCTTATTGAACCAAATTACCATTACTCCAAAGATTCAAACCATAATAGGCAATACTATGATCATTTCGATACACAGGCTGTACAGAATAGTTTGTGATTTCAATCTCACCAATGTACATTACTTCATCCAAGTAATACATTCCTGCAGCATCAGCTTCAGACTGTGAACCATAGATTTCAAAGTAAAAGTTGGTATCCAAAATCACATCACAACTTACATCTGGATTGACACCACCAGGACAAGCATAACCTGGTCTTGCTAGTTCTGGAGCAGGCGTAGGTTCTACTACAGGTTCTTGTTTGGATTCACTAGACTTTTCAACAGGTTGACTTACAACATCATTGCTCGATTTATCTGATGCATTGGAACTGTTTGAAGTTGAAACTTTTTGATCTGCTTTAGAAGAACTCTTAGTAGAACTTTCTTTCTTGGAATTTTGTGCCTTATCTTCCGAAGAAACACTTGTTGTTTTGAATTCACTTTTGCCCGTAACTTTTTCTTTCTGCTTTTCTTCCTTGGATTCGGGTTTCTTCATTGTATCTCCAGCACCTGTTTTCTCATCCTTGTCAACATTTTCATGTTCACTAACTATAGCTTCATGTTTACTAACACTTAAAGAAGTATCCTCCGTAAACTTTTCCACTGTTGGAACAGATACATCCTGATTCATGTTAAAAACGATGAATGTACCAACAAGTAAGCTTGAAATACATAACGCAATTAATTGTCTTTTCATTGATCTAACCTCCAATTATATTTCTTGATAAATATCTTTATCTTTAAAATACATACTTTTACAAATCATTACCTAGATACAAATATTTCTACTTACTAAATAACAACATTTTTTCTTTTTCGGTAGGTAATAAAGATTGCTTCGGTAGGTAGGAGGGGTTTTAGGGGAGGTCACAGTCACACGTCTTGGTGCAAAGACAAACTGCCCCTCCAACAGTTTGGAAACAATCACAAGTAGAAAAAAAGCAGTTGCATATTCAACTACCGTTCTTGTTCTCGTGATCTTTTCTTTGCCCAATTTTCCAACAAGTGAATCATAAGATCCTTTTTCTTGCCTGGTGTGAAGTCCTTGGGAAAATATTTATCGATTTCCTTCATTTGAAAAGATAGCTTTTCTCTTTGGTTTGGTTTTTCCTCCGATAAAGTATCTTCAATGAATTCGGATGTAAATTCACCATCATGGCTCAATCGTTTAAATTCCTGACATTGTGCTAAAGATGGTGTTCGTTGATTTTCAACAATTGCATTAGCTAGATCATACTGTTCAGATTCTGTTAAATACGAAAGTTCAACAGCTGGATTAAATGCAATCTTGATTTCATTTTCATGGCGCCCATCCACCATTTCCTGTAATGGTTCAATCAGATAGGTCAAACGGATAAACCGCTGGATTTGCTTTGAACTTTCTCCTAACTGTTGTGCCAATAAATCTCTTGAAACAGCATTAGATAACTTCTGGCCAACTTGACCAGAAGTTGTCTTATACTCAATTCCTAATTCATCATCAGGTATTTCCTCAATTCGTTTTCCTTGATGTTTCATAGCTTCCAGTCGCATTTTGTACGCATAACCACGTTCGCTAGGATAAATGTTTTCTCGTTGAATATTGGAATCAACCATTAAGATCGTTGCCTGGTCATCATCCAAATCTCGGATAATTACATTCATTTCTTTTCTTCCTAGCTGTGACAAGGCAAATTTACGCCTGTGACCGGAAATCATTTCATACGATCCATCTTTTTTTGGACGAACTAATGCAGGCATCAGCATATCGTTTTCCTTAATCGAATCAATAAGCTTAGCCATATCCTCATCTATCGTGACATGGAAGGGATGTTCTTTAAAATCTGTAATCTTATCTATAGGGATTGTCATTACTTTTTCACTGTTGGCTTCTTGTCTTTCTTCTTCTGTAGAAAACAAAGAGTCATAGCTAGGCAATCCTAAATCTAGTTTTGGCAAATGTGCCACCTCCTTAAAATAGAGTGAGTTGTATTGTATTTTTCATTGTTTGATGATTCCATTCATCAATGGCTTGATCTGCATTTTGTTTGGTTTGTGTCCTTGCAGAACACAAAGTACATGTAACATATTGACCATAATATCCATTGATTTTTTTACTGTCCCAATCAATCAACAAATGTGCTGCACCATGACAATAGGGACATCGTTTAATTCTAGTCATTTAACAATTCAAAAGACTCAACAACGACATTGGTTGAATACTGTTTTTTACCATCTTTTTCATAAGAGCTTGTACGAAGATTGCCTACAATACAAAATCCTGTATCTTTATCACCATGTTTACAGATATCATTTGCCATATCACCAAAGGCAATACAGTTAATATAATCTGTCCATGGTTTCTTTCCATCTCGTAAACAAGCTAAAGAGAACTTCACAAAAATATTTCCTTTTCCATTCTTGGATACTTCAATATCTCTTGTCAAAGTTCCAAATAATTCCACATGATTGTTTTTCATTCTACTTCTCCTAAAGACTTATTTCATCTTTATGTCTTATTTTTGGATTTTTTACCAATTCTTTTGTCAGATTATCATAGGCGACAGCTACTTTTGAATCTTTGGCATACGCATAGATACTTTTACCGGAAATAGATGATTCACTGGCTTTTGTAGCTTTTGGAATGATTGTATCAAATACACGAATGTTCTTTCCAAAGCTTTCTCGTATCGTATCAATCGTACTTTTGGTAATGTTTGTATTTAGATCCGCAAGTGTCATTACAATTCCAGTAATCTTCAAATTACTATTAATCTTACGCTGCACTTTATTGACCGTCTGTAGCAATTTCGTCATTCCTTTAGCTGGTAAATACTGAGTTTGTACTGGTATTAGTACTTCATCTGCAGCAGACAACGCATTGACGGTAAGCATTCCAAGAGAAGGTGGACAATCAATAAAGATGTAATCGTATTTATCTCTTAATGGTTCAATACAATTACTTAATGTCTGTTCCCGGTTAATGACACTGACTAAACGCATTTCAAAATCGGCCAATTCAATGTTTGCCGGAATCAGATCTACATCTTCTTCATGATGCAAAATCAAAGAATCATAATCAATATCATTGTCATTGATATAATCGTCCAGCATAGAAGATACAGAATTTTCTAAAGCATCATTGTTTTTCCAACCTAAGCAACTTGTCAGATCACCCTGGGGATCAAAATCAACAATCAATACATTAAATCCCTGTCGTACTAATCCAATGGCCACATTCTCAGTAGTCGTTGTTTTACCAACGCCACCTTTTTGATTAGTGACGGCAATTACTTTACATTTACGCATAAAAAAACTCCTTTCTACATATCCAGTGGTTAACTGGTATGTAAGAAGGAGAACACGATTTTATTTAGAATAGTATTTTTGATTTTTACTTTTAGGCTTGTCTGGAATTGTTAGTGTTAGTTTTCCTGCATCAACTAATGGTTGGATGTATTCTTTTGTAACAAAAGCGATTGTTTGTATGCCCAAATGTTCAGCAATTTCTTTTCTTGACTTCGGTGTTTTACAAAAAGAAACTAAATCATTATTTTCATCAGTACCCTTAGTTTCAGCTTTTTGCTTGTTGTATAACGTAACAACGAACTCATTTCTTTTATTTTCAAATACAGGTTCAGGCAATCCATACTCTTTCATTTCTCTACGAATTGTTGGGATTCCGGAATATCTGTTTTCTGTTTTCAATAAGAATTCAGACATAGTTGCAAGTGCAGGATTTCTAAGATCCGGTCTAGCTTTACCTAGATCATTTACGGTCATTCTTCCATATAGACTTCCAGGACTGTGAATTTCTAAACGGTCGGTAAAAAAACAAACTTGGATAGGTGTACCTTCTGTATAAATACTATAATCGCGATGAATTAAAGCATTTAGAATTGCTTCTCTTATAGCATTCATTGGATATTCCACTCGATCTTCTCTTTTTCCGCTATTTGGATTAATGATGGTTTGGACTTTCATGTTTCTTTTACAAAAAGCTATAGCTTCATCTAACATTTCGGATAAAGTTCCTTCAATTCTTTTGTTATCCAAGAAGCGAATTCCATCTTCTGTAATATCGCCAATTAATTTACCAGGAACAACAATTGCGGTTATTGCCAATTGGGGAAGTAATCCTTGTGGATAAATTCCAAAGTTTAAAACAGAAGCCAATGTAGGAATGGTATTGCGTGTAATGGATAACAATTCATAGATTTGATCTTCAGATAATTTTGAAAAACCAGGACGATTTATCTTCATTTGTAGAATAAAATTATTAATATCAGTTTCTCTTAATAAAGACAAAGTAGCACGTTCAATTGGTCTTTCATCGTCATGAACATGGGCTTTAAAAGATTCAAAATTATAAATTTCATAGTCTGTCATTGGCAAATCTGCATCACCAACGCGAACATAAGATCCTTTTACTTTTCCTGCTCCTGCATAATAACAAGGACGATTTGTTATATCGACAGCAGGAATTTCTGCACTGCAGATATTAGCTCCTTCATATTCGGTAATGGTGAAAATAGCGCGAACCTGAGGAACCATTTGATTACATTGTTCCGTTACTTTCTTCTGAAGATCTTGTAAATCGTATACACCTACAGGTTTAAAATCTTGTGCTTCATCAAGTCCAAATACAATTATTCCACCACCATCTTGATTGGAAAAGCTTGAAAGCGTGTCATATAAGCGCTTTGGCGTTCCACCATGAGCAGCTTTTACCTCAACTGTTTGAGATTCAGCTTTTGTTTTAATAATTTGTTTAATTAAATCATCTAATTCAACACTTAACATATTTTCTCCTTTCCACTTTACTAAGTTAATTAAATTATAACAAAAAAACTTAACTAATTTCAATTAAATTAATAATTCATTTCGCTAAAATTGAAATAAGTGAAGTAATCTGCTGAAAATGATGCTTACTTCACTTATTTTTTGACAACTTACATTTTTAAAAAATTCATTACTAGTTTGACCATTGTTTCTTTTTCTTCAGGTCTGGATTCAGCAATCATTAAAGTAATGGCAACAAGTGCACTGTCTGAAATAATTTGCTTTCCATCGATAATGAGATGTTTATTCTTATTTAGAAACTCTAAGAATATAGATGCACCTATACGTTTGCAACCATCAACGAATGGGTGATCTTTTATTAAGAAGTAAAGAAGGTTTGCAGCTTTTTCTTCGATACTTGGATACAATTCAGTCCCAAAAACATTTTGGTAGATAGCCGCTAAGATTCCATTGAGTTTTCCTTTCTCTTTTTCAACACCAAATACATCTGAAAAGTTGCCATATTTCATAGAATCAATCAATTCACGACATTCTTCATAGGTTAAGCGGTATATAGAAGCTATACCATCTGGTTTTGGGATAGTTCCATGATCATAATCATCAAGTAATGATAGTGCATTTGAATAAGCTTCAATCACATTCAATACTTCTTTTTCTTCAATACCTAAAGTAGAAGCAAGCATCCTAGATTGAATGGATACAGTCTTGTTTAATACTTCAATTCTTTTCTCATTTATTGCATATCCCTTCATCATGTAATCCTTTAATATAGAGGTAGCCCATTTACGGAAAATAATACCATTTTTAGACTTTACACGATAGCCGACAGAAATAATCATATCGAGATTATAGTATTCGACCATGTGAGTCTGGGTTTTTCCTTCGATAGCTCCATGTTGACTGGTTGTCGCAAATTTTGCGACAACCACTTCATTCGATAATTCTTCTTTCAGAGCATTATTAATATGTTTGCCAATTGTTTTAATATCTCTGCCAAATAATTGTGCTATTTGATTACGATTGAGCCAAACCGTTTCGTTATCAGGTGATACTGTAACATCTAGTTGTAAATCGCCATTTACAAATCTGATAATTTCATTGTTCATGTGTTCTCCAATCTTTTTATATTTGAATGATTTTAATAAAGAGTTTCTTTAAAGAAACTATAGCATAGTAAGCTTTATTCATCAAAATTGTAATAATTTTCTTTCCATAACCCATGTTTTAGACTGCAGAAGAGTGTATTTGGGGCAAAGTAGGCATCCAAAAGAGCATCCGAACCGTTCGGATGCTGTCGGGGGCTCCAAATTTTTTCAGGCTCCGTGCCGTAGGGTTCGAATGCACGTCAAACGCTCCCAAAAATGGGGGAAAAGTGTTCGGATGACCTACGCGTATCCGAACTTTTTTGCTAATATTTTGCTAATTAGAGGGGTTCGGATGACGTCATCCGAACCATCATTCGAACCCATTTATTAGCACAAAACGGACAAAAATGAAGAATCAAAAAAGTGCTAAAAATGCCGTATTTACGGCACAATTAACACTTCACGATATCAAGCGGACAAAACACGGTATTAGCTCCTAAGCGAAAAGTCGTAGGTTCGACTCCTATCTGGGACGCCAATTTTAAGGGATTTAACAGGATTTTTAATGGATTTTGGCCTGTGAATGATAAAAGAGATTTGTCTGATGTGTGTTCATCATTTAAATCTCTTTTTGTTTTGTGATAAGTGTGGAGTGGGAAATGTATTCGTTCTAAGTTAATTTCTTTGGTGTAAATTCATATGCATAAATTAGAATTTGAAACCCACAATTTTATAAGTGATTATTAACCCTCACAGGGTTTTAATAAAATCCTCCAAAAGCCTTGAAAATAAAGGGCTTATCGCAAAATGCTAACCATAACTTATTATACTATTTCACTTATCTTTATTCTTCCCTTGGGCGCTGATAAGTGCAAACACAAGGGCAAGAAAATCTGATAACAAGATATAACAGAATGTGGTAATCATTTTAGTCATTATTTTACTAATTGTACTTTGAATTTTATTGATTCATAGAATTGTTCGTAAGTTAAAAAATAAAAATAGATAAAGGGTATTTTAGGCATAACAACCGATAAAAAAGGGGCTGAACTCCATAAGTAATAAAATTTACTTATTCGTTACAGCCTCTTTTATTCATGCCTTAAAGCTTCAATTGGATCTAGATTTGCAGCCTTATAGCTAGGTAACAATCCAAAAATTATACCGATTGCCATAGAGAATAAGACGGATAACAACATGGCTGGAATACTAATGGATACAGGAGTACCATTGAATATTGATATTAATTTAGCTAAACCAATACCTGTTAATACACCTACAATACCTCCAATCGAAGTAAGTACGACAGCTTCAGTCAAAAACTGGAATAGAATGGCTTTTTTTCTAGCACCAATAGCTTTTTTAAGACCAATTTCTTTCGTTCTTTCGGTTACTGTTACAAGCATGATGTTCATAACTCCAATACCACCTACAAGTAAAGAAATACCGGCGATCCAGATCAACATCGCATTTGTAGATTTAGAAAGATTTTGAATATCTTTAGCCTGCTTTAATAAATCTTGTGCTTTATATTGAACACTGGAAGAAGAAACATTTGTATTTAAGATAGTAGCTGCTTCTTTTCCAACACGAGTCATATTCGAAGTGGCATCCACCTTTAGTAATGCATTTTGTGGTTCATCAAACTGATAAAAGATTGGCCAAGATTCACTTGGAACATAGACTTTAGAACCTGTAGACTGATTATATGTATGATAATCATCAATGCTTTCCATTGTAGGCTCAAAAGTTTCTTTATCTGCACAAACACCAACGATTGTGAATGGTGTTGAAGAAATCTCAATCGTTTTACCAATCGGATTTTCTTCACCAAATAAAAGTTTTGCGCTTGTTTCATCTAATACGGCAACTTGCCTAAATTTCTTGTTGTCATCTTCTGCAATGCCTCTTCCTTGTTTGATGGTGAGTCCAGCAATTGAGAAATAGTCTTGATTCACACCCATGATATATCCACCATCTAAAGAAGTGTTATTACGAAAGATGGATTGATTACTTTGTCTAGAACGATACAGGGTGGCACCTTCTACGTGATCAATGTTTTTTAAGGATTCAAGTGTATATTTTGACACAGTTGGAACTCCATTTGGAATGCCTGCATCGAAAGAATATTCCCAATCTTCTTGGTACAACGAAATTTTTACCGTGTTATTTCCGGAGCCAATTAGATTCTTTTCAATTTGATCATTTGTTCCTTTAATTGTAGAAACAATCGCAATGATGGAGGCAATTCCAATAATGATTCCAAGCATTGTAAGGAATGATCGCATTTTATGAGCAAAAATACCTCGAAAGGATAATCTTATGTTTTCAATCATGATGCATCCTCCGAAGATTTTTGGGCCTTCACGCCTTCTTTCGCGTTTTTACTATACGCAAACGCAATATAATCTGTACCTGAAAGTCCATCTTTGATTTCCATCGTATCGCCCCAGACAATCTTTCCAACCGTTACATATTGCTTCTTCAATCTTCCGTGATTTTCTTTAAGAACATAGTATTTACTTCCTTCTTGTTTGACATAAGCCTTAGAAAGCCAAATCGAACTCGTTGTATCTGTATTTGAATGGAAAGTTAATTCTAAATATTCACCAACCGCAACATTTGAGGCATCTTTGGCGATTGCTTCAAAACCATAGTAGCTCACATTTGGATTACCTGAACCATTATAGTTGCTGCTAGAAGAAGGAACTGTATCTATACTTTGGATCTTGGCATCAAATGTTTCCCCATTTGTCCAGCAATAAGCTGAAATGGTATCGCCAACCTTAACTTGGTTTAACATCAATTCACTAATGCTTCCTTTAATATAAGTTCCTTGGCCGGTTGCCACTTCTAAAAAGGCACTGCCATCTTGAATAGGATTTGATAGATCTTTTATATTACGCACAATACCACTGCGCTTTGCACGAACGATGCCGTCATTTAATAAAGCTTTATTTTCACTTAAGGAAAGCTTTGCCTTTCTTAAATCTAAATCTAACGTCTTCAATTCTTGTTTCTTATCACGAATGGCTTTCGCAAGTTCTATTTCTGTATAACCCGATGTATTATCTGGACTTTGATTTTGTTCGGTCTCTATATACTTTTGTTCTTCTTTCGTATGTGAAATCACCGAATACATATCGCCTTCATTCATAGATTGTTTAGTGGCAAACTTGTCACAACGAACAAGCCATGAAGAACTGATTTCACCATCATTTGTATACACATCAAATCGAAAATATGAATTTAGATTCTTGTTGTCTAAAAATAGTTTTCCGTACACAAATCCCTGGTCTTCACTTAACTTAAACACATAAGGATTCTTTTTGGTTCCAACTGTAGAAATGTCTTCATAAGGAACCTTTTGTTTGTCACTATAATACTCAACAACATCCTTTGTATCATACGCATTGTTTGAACCGTCTGTATATGTATATTCAATCCAATACCAACATGTATGATCCGATGTTTTTTTAATTCTTTCTTCTTTCCATGCATTTACATCTTCTTTAGGTCCTTTTTCAGGGGCTTCACTTTCTGTATTTGTATAATAAATCTTATAGTCTGTAAAATTCTTTTCGGCTTGGGATAAAGAAAGAATATATGGATATAAGCCATTTCCATTTTTTGTAGGAACACTAGGCAACGGTGCAGGTGTAGGATCTGGTACATCTGGCTCAGGCGTTACATCTGGAACCGGTGTTGTATTTAATAATTTCTTTAATTCATGATTGGCAAGTGTAATCGCATTTTGTGCTTTTTCCACTTCCAATTGACTTGTATCCACTGCACTTTGAAGTGTCGTTAAATCATAAGATAACAATGGATCGCCTACACTTACTTGTTGCCCTTCTTTGACAAAGACTTGTGTGATTGTTTTAGAAGAATCATATAGTACGGATTGCGTATCACTATTAGATACAAGACCTGTTGAAGTAGCTGGATTATCCCAATAGCCTGTATTTAAGCTAGATACAGAATGAACCTCAATAGTATTGGATGAGCTTAAATAAAACTTAATTCCAACTAAAGTAAATGCACATACAGAAGTAATAATAATTCCTTTTTTTATAGAAGGCTTCATGCTGCACCTCCTTGTTTATTTTCAATGATTTCTCCATCAATGATATGAAGGATTTTTTTGGCATGACTTGCTACACTTGCATCATGCGTAATCATAATGATTGTCACACCTTCATCATTTAAAGCTTTAAACAATTCCATAACTTGTTTACCACTTGCTTGATCAAGTGCTCCTGTAGGCTCATCGGCAAGTAGAATTCTAGGATGATTGATAAGGGCGCGGGCAATCGCAACACGTTGTTTTTGTCCACCGGACAATTGGCTTGGTTTAAAAGTTGTACGATCTTGTAAACCAACTTTACTTAATGCAACATCCGCCCTATGATTTCTTTCTTCTTTATGGATTCCTGCATAAATTAAGGGTAAAGCTACATTTTCTTGAGCGGTTTCCGAACTTAGAAGATTGAAGTTTTGAAAGACAAAACCGATTTTATTTAATCTTAAATCACTTAATGCATCATCATTCATTTCAGAAATATCTTCATCTTCAAATAGGTATGTACCCGTACTTGCTCGATCTAAACATCCAATGATATTCATAAGTGTTGTTTTACCAGAACCACTTGGTCCCATAATCGCAACATAGTCGCCTTGTTTGACTTCAAGACTCACATCTTTTAAAACAGGAACGATCAATGGTTCTTTTCCATAATTTTTATAAATGTTTTTAAGATTAAGAAGCATTCGCATCACCATCCGTTTCCGTTTGATATTCCGTCGTTGTCTTCATACCTTCCTTATATGTATTATCAGCCCATGCGATATAGTCATCCTCGCTTAGTCCTGACTTGATTTTTGTGGTAGATGTTTCTTCATCCGTTTTACCAAGTTCTACTTTTCTTTTCTTTAATTTACCTTTTTCAGAAACCCATACATATGAATTTCCATTGTCATCCGAAACAATAAAACTCGCATCTAACCAAATTCCTTTTTTCTTTGTGGATTGTCCATTATCCACTTCAATATAGACGTGTTGTCCAAGTTTTAAGCCTTTATTATTGTCTAAAGTGACATAGAAAGGATATTTGGATGCAGATTCATTTGAATCATTTCCATAAACGTTATTGTTAGAATTGGATTGAGGGTCTGTTTCCACTTTGGTAACTGTACCTTTATAAATTTGATCTTCATTTATACGACTTCTTACAATAACATTTGTTCCTTCAGAAATAGATCCCATTTCACTAATAGAGCCTTTTACTCTAAAATCAGAAGTTTGTGTAATTGACACCAATGGCTTTTGGTTTCCATTTTCATTCGTTCCACCATCTCTATTGACTTCTTTAATGATTCCATCAATTGTCGAAAGAACGGTCGAATTTTCGATTTGTTTGTTCAACTGATCAATTTCAGTCTGTGTGGCCTTGATTGTATTTTGAGCCTGGCGAATCGCGAAACTAGCATCGTTGATTCGAGCTTGAATCTCAACTTTATCTGCACTTTTATTAAGTTCAGCCTTATAATCTTCAATTGTATTATTTTGAGCAGCGATTTCATTGTTCTGTGCTTCCATATCCAATTTCTTTTGGGCGATGGAATTGGATGCTTCAGTCGTATCATAAGAAAATAATTTATCGCCTTTTCTTACTTTTTGACCAGCTTCAACATACATTTCAGTAATGGATTTATTTCCATCAGAATTGATATCTACAGTTTCTGAGGATTCTACTACACCTGAATATCGGTTTTCCGTATTAGAAGAACCAATGATTGTAGATACTTTTTGAACATAGATGTTTTGGGTGTTGCTTCCTTTTGGAAATAAGAAATAGATGCCTATAATGGCAATTAAAATGCATAGTGAGATTAAAATTATAATTTTAGTCTTTTTGTTCATAGTGTTCTCCTGATTTATTATCGTTATATATTCAGTATATCAAATAGTATTATAGAAATATCCTTAAAAATCCTTAAATTATGGTATACTTTAAAGGTTGTTAAAAAGAGATGAATATTAACAAATGAATTCACTAAAACCGATGTTACTTTCATCGCTGAAAAGCTATGATAAGTTTCAGTTTGTCAAAGATGTGACAGCTGGAATTATTGTCGCTATTATCGCATTACCATTATCCATCGCCTTGGCACTTGCTTCTGGTGTTGGACCGGAAGCCGGAATATTTACTGCAATTGTGGCAGGCTTTGTCATTTCAGCACTAGGTGGAAGCAGTGTACAAATTGCAGGACCGACCGCTGCATTTGCGACGATTGTTGCTGGAATTGTAGCCCATGATGGAATGGATGGACTTATTGTTGCCACTATTCTTGCGGGTATCTTTTTGATTTTGATGGGACTTTGTCATTTTGGAAGTCTAATCAAGTTTATTCCATTTACCATTACGACAGGTTTTACTTCGGGTATTGCCGTTACGATTGTGATTGGACAATTAAAAGATTTCTTTGGATTAACCTATCCAAATGGAGTAAAGCCTATTGAGACGGTTGAAAAATTTGAAGCTGTGATTAACAATTTTTCTACAATCAATGTGGATGCCGTCATAGTAGGTGGAGTATCTTTAGCTATCTTGATTATTGCTCCATATATCTTTAAAAGAATTCCAGGCTCACTTTTAGCCGTTATTGCAGGAATTTTGATGGTTCAATTCTTGCCTTTAAAGGTAAATACAATTGGAAATCTTTATACAATCAGTAATGCATTACCTACTTTACATTTTCCAAGCTTATCATTAAACTGGATTCAAAATGCATTACCGAATGCACTAACCATAGCTGTGTTGGCTGCCATTGAATCATTACTTTCTTGTGTTGTTGCCGATGGCATGATCAATGGTAAACATCGTTCGGATATGGAACTTGTTGCGCAAGGAGCAGGAAATATCGCATCCGCATTATTTGGAGGAATTCCTGCAACAGGTGCTATCGCAAGAACGGCTGCCAATATTAAAAATGGAGGAAAAACACCAATTGCCGGTATGGTGCACTCTATCACATTGGTCATTGTATTAGTTGTTTTGATGCCATATGCCGGAATGATTCCGATGCCTACCATTGCAGCGATTCTATTTATTGTTGCCTATAATATGTGCCAATGGCGCACGTTTTTAAACTTAGTTAAAACAGCACCTAAGAGTGATGTTATTGTTTTAGTCACTTCATTTGTGCTAACTGTCATCTTTGATTTGGTTGTAGCCATTGAAGTAGGAATGGTACTCGCTTGTTTATTATTCATTAAACGTATGAGTGAAGAAACAAAAGTCAATGGCTGGACATATGTAGATGAGGATACACCCGATGTTGATGAACATCTTCAAAAGCTTCCACTTCAGATTCGTGTTTATGAGATTTCAGGACCCTTGTTCTTTGGGGCAGCTAGTGTAATTGAAGAAATTGCCGTCAAAGATTTTACAAAGTGTCTAGTTCTTCGTATGCGCAGTGTTCCTGCATTAGATAGTACGGCACTAAACGCATTAAAAGATTTAGTTCAGGTTTGCAAGTCCAAAGGAATCACGATTGTGTTCTCACATGTGAATGATCAACCAATGAAAGTCATGGAAAAGGCAGGCTTTATTGAGCTTGTTGGTAAAGTTAACTTCCAACCAAGTATCAGTGCTGCACTAGATCGTGCTGAAGAAGTTATTCATAGTAAATAAAAAAACGCGTTTGCGTTTTTTTTTAATTTGTTTCAAACAATTTCATCGTTTCAGATATATACTCATTATCATTGATCTTTTGTTCAATATTCTTGTTGAGTGGACAATGTTCTCGTGTCATTGTATAGCTGCTTCCACTAAAATTAAATGTGATGTATTCAAGATTATCAATCAATTTGAACAGAGATACAGAATTGTACACTAGAGCTTTATCTATATATAAGTTTTCATTATTGTACCAATCTGTACAATGATAATCTACGATAAGTCCTGAGTTGTTTGAATCAATTTCAAATACATAGCCATATTCTGATAGGGGTAAGGAATTTAGTAAATGGGAAGTATTACTGTTGTCTCCAATATATTTACTTTTATATTTTTTGAGTTGTTCAAATGAACTTTTATCCACATTAAAAGGACTTGTTGGAACGGTATCAATGGTATATTGTTTCTTGTTGTCAATTAAGTAATATTCATTGGGTGTATTGGCATTGATGCGAAATACATTGTAGAATGGATTTTGGTATTCAATCATTTTATTTCCATCATCACTAAATACAGTAGTTGTAGTCAGTCGATAGATGGGTGGTTGTTTAAATTGGGTTACACTGGCATAATCCAAGATAAAGAAAACTTGTAAAAGTAAGATAAATAGAAGTATCGAAACGAATCCTTTCTTGAGTAGAGAAGTAATCTTTAATTCTCTAAATATTCCAACTACAAATAAGAACAATCCAATCATAGAATAGATGCTGCCCCAGCTGCTTTCAGAAGGGAAAACAGTAAATGCACAAAGGGATGTGAAAATACCTATGCCAATAATGAATAATGATATTTTCTTATGTTCATTCTGGATTTTCTTGTCTGTATAATCAATTGTTTGGATTAGGTTTTGTTCAGAATACTCCATGGCTTCTTCTTTAATGATCTCTTCTCCAGCTAAAAGTTCATTTAATGTGATATCTAATTCTTTACTGAGTGGTTCAAGTAAAGATAAATCTGGCATATAATGACCCGTTTCCCTTAATTAAAGATATTGTTGGAAAAAAAGAAAGTGAAGTACTTGATTCTGACGAAAGGATAGTTATTTTATGAAGTTAGTAAACAGCAAATATAATCTTGATATAGAGTTTGAAGAAAATATTTCTAACACATTGGTATTGGAAAACAAACAACATATGATAGATGTTATTCAAAATCTAATACTTCAGTTGAAGGGCGATGAAGGAGACTTTGTTTTATCGGCTGAGAAAAATGTAAAATTTGATAAAGTAGTTGAATTTATCGCAAATCCTTTCGAAATAGATTTTAACAATAAAAAGATAGTAACAAAGTTGTTTGAACAGTTAATAGCAGTAGCATCTGAATGTGTTGAAGAGTATAACTTTATTAATGGAAAAATAGTAGGTATATTAGATGATATATGTAGTAAGATAGAGTATTCTAATGTGGAATACAATTTAGAATACGAATGGAAATCTATATTCAAATTGTACAATGTAAGAATTGGAGAAAACTATAATTCTTTATGCGAAAAAATAGAAGAATATGTAAAAGTATTAGCAGACATTTTACATATAAAGTTACTTATTTTTTTGAATATTAAAGAATATTTAACAGAAGAGGAAATAGATAATCTTCAAAAGATTTGTTTTTATAAGAAAATTTTTCTATTGTTAATTGAATCAGAAGAACGTTTTGTCCTAGATAATGAAAAAATATTTATTATAGACAAAGACAGGTGTTTAATTGTAAAATAAAGATATCGGAAGTTACAATACCACCAGGTATATAGGTTCGGTGATGACCATTTGAGGTTTGAGAGCCTTGTAATTTCAGATAAGTGTAAAACTGCTTATCTGTACGCAGCAGGTGACGCCATGTTTGAGAGCCTTGTAATTTCAGATAAGTGTAAAACTCATTATTAGCAACTATAGTCAGACTTAGAGTTTGAGAGCCTTGTAATTTCAGATAAGTGTAAAACTGCAGATGCCATCAGGTTTACCTGTCAGAAGTTTGAGAACCTTGTAATTTCAGATAAGTGTAAAACAACACGTTAAATAAAAAATTCTCTGTACGTGTTTGAGAACCTTGTAATTTCAGATAAGTGTAAAACTTTTTGAGAGATACAGCAGGAGAAAGACCAGTTTGAGAACCTTGTAATTTCAGATAAGTGTAAAACAAGACTTTGGTTGACAGAGTTGAAGATGTAGTTTGAGAACCTTGTAATTTCAGATAAGTGTAAAACTACAAGGTTGATGATACTACAGACGATGAAGTTTGAGAACCTTGTAATTTCAGATAAGTGTAAAACACAAGACTTAAAGGACTACTTCAGTATTCAGTTTGAGAACCTTGTAATTTCAGATAAGTGTAAAACTATGCAGACAAGATGGTTAAGTATCTGTCTGTTTGAGAACCTTGTAATTTCAGATAGGTGTAAAACATTCATAGCTACTGAATTAACCTTTACTTCAATACCAATGCTGGCTAATCCCTGTTTTGTTCCTTCTGCTGCTGCCATTACTTTAACCTCACTTTCGTTTTGTGTGCTAGTTGTTTTGGTATTTGCCATTTTCACAACCTCGCTTTCTAATCAATTAATCTGTTTGTTCTGATGTCTACGTGTCGGCTGTATCTCAAAGTCTTTCGATATAGTCCAGACGCATCTATACTGTCGCTGTCGGGGCTAACATAGTCCCTTTTCAGCCCTAAATTTTCAAGTTTTTTCGATGCTTCCATTGCCATATCTATTACTGTTTCGAACGTGTCCGCCCACACGTCAATCTGATACGATATTGAATCTCTGAACTTCGTATCAGTATTGCTGTTATTAATTTCAAAAAAAGTAATCAATGGAACTGAATCGATTTCTTTCGGAAAATTCATTGATACTTTCATCCCATTGATTTCTATTTCTTCCAATAATTCTTTAATTTGTTTTCTTGCATCTACCATATCACCTAATCTCCAATACCGCTGTAGCTTTAAGTTTCTCCATAAGCTCATCTTCATTTTGCTTCATTGCTGAGTAGAAAAAAGGCTGTGGTTTCATACCTTCTGTATAATGCCAATTGCCTTCTTCATCTTGATACCTCCAAGGCGTTTGCCTGTAATGTAAATCTATGCCTTCTCTCTGCAACCCTGCCGATTCGCCAACTTTACCTGTTCCAAACTCAACATAAGATGCATATTCAACATTCGAATACGCTTCGCCTGCTATTATGTCGCCATCTTTAGTCACTCTCGAAAAAATATTTTCTCTTAAATGCCCTGTATCAACTGGCGCTAAGTCTTTGGCATCGTCAGCTATTTGCTGTGCCAACCTTCCTACTGTATCTTCCATATTTTGATTGAGCTTTTCGATGTTGCTCGTGAGCTTATCTTGTAGCTCTGACAGCCCTTTGATGCTTATTCCCATCTATCTCACCCTTTCAACCAAAACAAGCCTATAGCTTGGATATTGCTTAATTGCTACGATGTTGTACATCTTAGAATTAATTTCAACTCTGTCTTTTTCTTTCAGTTCTTCATCCGAAAAAACGCAAGCCTGCATCATCTCATTAATTCTTTCGCCGTATTCAGCAATCTCAACTTCGCTAGATATTGGCGACCACATTACATTGATACTTCCAGACGGCTCAGCTGGATAGCTGTATTCCTGATTGCCATATCTGTCTGTTTTAAATCCATAGGAAAATACATTTGTTTCTTTGATGTTCGCTGTTATTTTTCTTCTTGAAAAATTAAATCT
>ERZ773195.71-NODE-71-length-97881-cov-7.213481_pt1 | contig 97881 bp, 84 predicted proteins | sample MGYA00580530_ERZ773195 | MGnify/ENA primary metagenome ERZ773195 (study PRJEB29015, sample SAMEA2737751) | human gut metagenome | biome: human gut; feature: human-associated habitat; material: faeces | place: China | collected 2012 ...
TCTCGAAATCCGCATAAAATAAGGAGATTTAGACAAAAGAGAAACTCCTGCCGTGACAGATAAACATAATTTTCTTCATATTCAAATTAAACCTCCTTATACCAGATTATATCAGGTTATGCCTATAAATATAGGTTATTTCATCATTCGCTAAGTTCCCTCAAATTTGTATTAACCTTGCATACTCTTGCATATCATACCATGTAATGGGCACAAAATGAGCACTAAAATTTTAAAGTTTGTGCCCATGGATTTTAGACACATTCAACTCATTATTTATTTACATGAGCCATTAGTTAAAAGTTAAAAACTTTAATTCTTTTATAGCTATTTTATAATTTCATGCAAAAGTATAAATAAGTGAACAAATAGTGTAGAATAGTAAGTGGGGGGCATAATGATAAAAATATTAATTTGTGAAGATATAGAAAGAGATAAGCTACACTTACATCAATTACTAGATTCTTTTTTGTTAACGAACAAAATATCATATAAGATTGATTATCTTGAGAACTTCGATGTAGGGACCAATTTATTCTTAGAATATGATTTGATTTTTTTGGATATTGAACTAGGAGACTACAACGGCATAGAAATCGCATCAAAAATAAGAACCTATAATCGTAGTTCTATTATTATAATCACTTCTAGCTTTAAAAAATATTTAATAGATGGATATAAAATAGAAGCAAAAAGATATCTTATTAAACCAATTGATGAAAAAGTATTTAACATAGAGATGCAGAGTGTCTTATCAACTTCATTTAAACAACAATACGGTTTTTTCGATAAAAAGATATCTCAATATAAGATTCACTATAAGGATATGTTATACATAGAATTTCTTAATCGACATACGATTATTCATTTTGTTAATAATATTGAGAAAAAAACTACATATCCTCTTAAACATTGGATTGAAAAACTATCTAATAAAGGGTTTGGACAACCCTATAAGTCTTTTTTAGTTAATCTTGATTATGTTAGCGGTTTTTCTTCAGATGGTAAAGATATCATCATGAATAATGGCGAAAAAATCCCGTTGTCTAAAAATTTCAAAAAGTCATTCACAAATCAATATTTTGCTAATTTGCATAACATACTATGATGATTTTTCTATCCGATATACTCACAGTTATTTTTATTACACATTTCTTTAACCAATTTATTGCTAAAAGAAAAATGTCCTATTATATGTTTTTTTTATTATTTCTTCTTGCTATAATGTGCACTTTTTTAGGAAATTATAACGGAATCAATCAGATAGGAAAAATTCTCTCTTTTATTACACTATACATATATATATCATTTTTATTTAAAGATTCGTTAATTAATAAATTTGTATTGTTTTTGGTATGTTACTTGACGATAGGGATTTCAGAGTCATTATCAATTGTTTTTTTTCAATTATTTAATCCTAGTTTCTCTTTAAATAATATCTACACATCAAATACTTATTTGGTGATTATAATTTTGACACAGTTTTTTGCTTATTTTTTTTCATATATCATACAAAAAATATGTCATACTATTAAAATCACAAACTTACCTAAATCTTTTTATATTTTGTTTTTTCCTGCATTAACAACGATATTGTTTCTCATTGTATATGGAAACTATCAAACACTCTTTTCAGGAAACAGGATTCTTGTTATTATTTTATTTCTTTTGCTGATTTTTAATTCCATTACAATATTGTTTCAACTACAAATCATTAAAAGCGAAAACCTTCGAAAAAGTTTAGAAATATCAGAATTAAGTAAAGAAATGATGATTTCAAAATTTAATTCCTTAAATAAGGAATATGAATCCAATTTTAAATTTTTACACAATTTACTTCATACTTGTGCTGAACTTAATCAGTTAATAGATCAGAAAAAATATGATGAGCTAGACTCATTAATTAAATCATTGTCAAACAAGACAATCAAAGAATTTAATGAAATATATACCAATTCCCCAATCTTTTCAACAGTTTTAAACCATAAAAAAAATCAATTATCAAGTTTAAATATTTCAGTTACATCAACCCTTTATAGTGATGATTTTTCGAACTTAGATTCCATAAATCAAATGATTTTTTTTACTAAAATCTTAGATCTTGCTATAAAATATTGTAGTTTATCTGATGAGCAAAGATTTATTATCATTAAATCACGAAAAGATATATATTCTTGTACTCTTCAAATTATTTTTAACTTTCCTTCTACATTCGAGAATGACATAAAAGAATCAACTTCAAATATTGATAAAGAGTTTAATACTAAATCAGACATATCATTCGATTATAATTTAAAGATTGTAGATATAATTTTCTTAATGGGCTAATTTACCTAATCCCCATCCAAATTTGTTTATATGACACAAAAAACATCATCAGCAACTGATATGACTAGGTGCAATTGACGGCCAATTCGGTGCGCTCCTAGTGGTCATACCGGTTTCGAATGACGCTTGAAGCGGTGCAATATGACGTACAACCGGTGTAATAGGACCTTCTTAATGCCAGACAAACCTAATGGTGCGCTACACGCGCACCATTTTTCCACTATTTGCAGCATGACTGCTAGAACTACACCGAATTAACCGTTAATTGCAGAGAATTATTCAAAATCCAAATAAACAAAGAGTCATTTCAGAATTTGAAGTGACTCTCTTCGTGGATTTAGTGGCTCTGAGTAATGGATTACCTGGCTCTGTCCAAATGAATTCGATGCCTTATAGTGATGGGCGGATTCACTCAATATGTGAACACCCACTTTATCAACTTTTTTACATAACAAATCATAAAAATCCTGTGTTTGTTGATTTGTGTCAAAATTAAAAATATATATTTTATTTTCATTTACATCTTTTAGCACGATAAAATCATTAACATCAAGATTGCAATAAATTTTAGCTTTGTAATAATAATTCAACCTTTCATTTTTGCTATTGTATATTTCAACATTAGCATCCCCAGAATAATAAGTCTGGTATCCCCATCTAAAACCATTTGCTACGATCTTAAGTGTGCAATCTCTATAGTTTTCGCATAATTCTATACTAGTATATTTAATTTCTTCGTTTAACTTTAAATAATCAGCATGCAACGAAGGTGTAATAATGGGATTCATTTTAATTGCAAATACTGTACTGGTAACTGCTACAATTACAACAGATATACAACCATAAACTATTTCAACTTTCTTACTAAGTCTATTCCCAAAATGATATTGTAAAATAATGGCAACACCACCAATTATCAAAAACAGAATTAAATCAAGCAAAAAAAATTTAGTCATATCTTCTAAACCTCCAAATCTATAATTCACAGATTGAATATAAATCCATCTAACAACTAAGTTGTATAAATAGCACTGGTTAATGGAATAAGTGGCCTTGAATATGCAAAAAACTCAATTTAAGTTTAAATTTCTTTTCTATTTTTTCGACAAACTAGAAAAAACAATAAAATAACAACACATAATAAAGCAATGAATTCTAAATATATAGAATTTATTCCATTTATCCGGCTAAAGTTCAAAATATTTCTAGATAATTGAATTACATTTGATGGGAAAAAGCCAAAAAATGAATAATTATTAAACATAAATGGAATAAATATAAATAATATTGATAATAATTCGCCTATGTATTTTCTTTCATTTATTTTAACTAACAATGAGGTGAAAAATGTTACCACTAAAACTGCTAGATACCCTATCAAAACATTAACCATATATGCTTGAAAATAATTGATATTTAAAGGGGATAGCCAAAATAGGTAAGAAGTCTGAATTTTCATATTCCATCCCTCTAATCCAAATACACTCCAAATTAAAGCACTATAAATTAACACAATAGAAAAATAGATTGCAGAATTCATTATTAAAACCGTTATTGCTTTAATGAAATTAATTTTGCTTTCTTTCGTAGCTAATGTTCTAAGAATCATATTCATATTGCATTTTTTTTCTACAAAGAAAATCAATGCAGCAATTATCAAACTTATGATCATCGAATATATTTGTATATATGGTAAATCATTTAAAAGAGTTTGCCATCCTAAAGAATAACCAAAATCAATATATTTTTGCTCTTTTAATTTATCACTAAAATCTGGGTTAATAGTTTTAATATTATTTTCTCTATTAACAAATATGCTTTGAACAGTTATATCATTTAAATCTAAATGATTCAAAATATCAGGATTAAATGAATACATCGGAGAATATGCTCGAATCACAAGGTTTGCTAAATCAGAATATTTATTAAACATTTTAATAGATTCTGAATCATTTATCATCAAATTTCCAGTTGAATCAAAATTACTTTTATCATTTGTTATACCAGTAAATCCTTTTAATGAATTTCTTAATTCTTTATCAGTTAATTTTTTTTCTATTTTTGTTTGCGCATCTCTTTTTGCACTTATCCCATCAATTTTAGCATTAATACTAAATTCGTTAACATATACATCGGTACTACTAATCGAATACAAGAAAAAAGTTGAAATAAAGATTATCGTAAAAAAACAAAATGCAAATATTATTTTTGGATTAATACATTTTTTTATTTCTATAAATATTAATTTTTTCACCATTTATAATCACCTAATGAATTAATCTTTTTTTGTCATAAATTAATATAAAAGTTAAGAAAAAAAACAATAAAAGAGTAAATAATAACTTTGTCATATCAAAATTAAGCACTGATGACACATCCACTATTGTAATAGGGAAACAGTATCGTAATATTGAAGAAGATGAAATATTTAATAATGAAATCATTATATTTGGAATAAAACATAAAATTATAGAACATATAACAGAAACACTACTAGACAAAAACACTTTTGAAAAAAACATAATTAACAGTCCCATCAATACTGAGGCTAATAATCCTATTAAAATTGCTCTAGATAATAATTGTCCATACGTCAATAAGTTCGGAAATAGAGGCGCAATTCCTAACTGTACATTAACATCCCAACCAGCTAAACCATATATTGAAAAAATTATTATTGAAAATGGGACAAGGGCCAACAAATAATAGAAACTTGATATAATTATTCCAGCAATAACTCTTGCTACAAAATGATTAGTACCCCTATTCTTTGTTGTACTTATAATTTCATTCATCCGTTCTTCTTTGTCTTGGGAAAACATTTTAGATAAGCAAATCGCAAGCATCATAGACATAAATAGAAATAAATCCATATTTTTTTTCAGAAATCTTTGATAGCCTTTACTATATCCAGATTTAAAGCTTTGTGTTTTAGCGGTGCAATTCGTTTTATCTTTCCAAAGCTCAACAAAATTTATCGGAGTCTTAACTTCTAATATTTTTTTATACTGATCCATATATGTTCCACCCAAAGTAAAATCAATAAGTGAAATCACCTCTTCATAGGGCCTCAGCTCTTTACTGTACATTGTTTTAAATGCTTCGCCATCAGTGCTGTTAATATTATTTGTTTGCTTTTGAAATTTATCAATAATTTTATTTATTTCATCATCATTTATTTCCACAGTACCATGAGATAAATTTTTTTCAAAGGTTATTGCATCAATACCATAGATTATTCCTTGTTCATAATAAGTTATAGTCTGATCCTGAAACACTGTCAAAAAGCCGTATATGACGGAAATCATAATTAATAATAATACTGAGATTCTGTTAATCTTACATGTATATATTCTATTTAATTCATTTTTAATTAACCTAGTCATCTTCACTTACCTCATCAAAATAGTATAAGTATAAATCATTTAAGGTAGCTTCTATAGGCACAAAACATTTTTCAACATTATCTTTGGTTATTATCCTTATTCTAATAGTATTACCCAAATCGTATACATTCCTAACTCTATACTTATTCATGAAATAATCCAATTGTGTTTTAGGTACAGTTCCTTCATAAACAAATCCTTCAATCTTTTTTAATAAGACATCTAAATCACCTTGTTCACAGATTTCACCTTTTTTTAAAAGAATAATGGCTTTTGAAATATCCTCAACATCAGAAACAATATGAGTAGAAATAATTACTGTATGCTTCTCACCATATTGATTAAGTAAATTCTTTAAATGAATTCTTTCCTTAGGATCTAATCCAGCTGTAGGTTCATCCAAAATTAAGATTTCCGGTTCATTTAACAATGCTTGAGCTATTCCCACCCGTCTGAGCATTCCTCCTGAATAAAGTTTAAGTCTAATATTCTTTTTCTCGTATAATCCTAATTCTTTTAACAAATATTCTATCCTATGTTCAAGTTTTTTTCCTTCTAAGCCTTTTAAAACTCCTATGTATGATAAAAAATCATAAGCTGTGAAATCTTGATAATAGCCAAAATTTTGTGGCAAATATCCTAAAGAATTAAAATAATTATTTTTTAAATGATTAATTTGTATTCCGTTATACAAAATACTCCCCGAATCAATTTCATATAAATTACACAAACATTTAATTAATGTTGTTTTTCCTGCTCCATTTGCGCCTAACAATCCATAAACTCCTGTTTCAAATTGAAGATTAATATTTTTTAATATTTCATTTCCGTTTAATGCCTTGAACAAATTTCTCACTTCTAACATTCTTCTATGCCTCCCTTTTTATATAGACTAACTTGTGTATCAAATAATTTTTTATATTTAACATCCTTTTTAATCAAATCTTTATGAACTCCTTGTTCAATAACTTCGCCTTTATCTAAAACTATAATTTGATCCGACGAACCAATATTTGACAATCTATGTGTTACAAATATACACAATTGGTTTTTTTTCAATTTATCAAATGTTTGAAATATTTCTAACTCTGCTAAAGCATCATTGATGCAGTAGGTTCAAAATACAAAATGAAAGACATAATTGATACATTTGAAAACTAAATAATGCGATTCAAACTGGTGAATATAAAACGATCTATTTTGATGAATTTTATGTTGACATTATGATGCCAATATTAGTTTTTATATCAAATAGATATTTTACAAAATTCTGAAAAACAGCATTAACATATTTTCTCATATCATCAAAAGATCCTTTTTTCAATTACTTTTATTAAAGCCACATAATTTCCGATACAATTTATTTTGCAAATAAATTCTTTTTTTGTTTCTCCATCGTCTAAAAATCCCAGGTATCTGACTACTGATAAATTTAAGCGGAATCCTCTTCATTAATATACTCAGCCCATTTTTAAATCTGTATTCTTGGTTAATCATTCATCTAATATTGCATATAACAACAAACCATTGATTTCATCCAAATGTGACACAATAGCTTATTTACTGGTAAAACTGTTGTTCATTATATCTCTTGCCTCCGTGATATTATGGTAAGTAAATCTTACACACAAGAAAAAAAATAGTAAACAAAACCGGTACAAGTCGACAAAATCTTGTAGAAGAGGGATATTTTAATATCTAAAACTTAAAAAATTATTTGTATTTTCGGATTATCTAGTTATGCTCAGTATTTTTTATAATTTATGCACAAGCATAAATAAAAAGCTCAGCATTTAAGCCAAGCCATGTTGTTGATGAAGCTATCCAAAAGGTGCATTTAAGGTGCACAAATCCTCTTAACTTCTTTTATTATCCTTTATATAAAGAACTTTATGAATATTAGAATATGTTGCCATGGCAAATAAAAAGCACTTTCTTCATAGTCAAAAAACCTCACTTTTATATAATTTATCATATTAAAGTTGAAAACTCCATCTAGCAAAAACATCATTTGCATAAACATTCCTTTATCGGTATAATACAAATACAGAAAGACTACTGGATACAGTGGTCACTCTGAATTAAGGTCAAAAGACGCTAGCAATCCATTGTGGCGATGTGAACTAGTGTCTTTTACATTTTTCTATAATAATCAATGTGATTTTTAGTAATTCAACTAAAGCCAATATAATCATGGCAACATCAATGTATAGATAAATATACATACAACACGTCCTCCTGCAAAAAAATCGAAGGATCTGCCGAGAACTCAAGCAGATTTCTTTTTTTAATTCAGAGGGTTCACCATTACTACATCCAGTAGCCAATTCCTATTATAAAACTTCAATGTGAAAACATTGTGAATTATGTTCAATAGTTCCTATTTGATCTAAAACGTGTTATTTTCGTTGAATTAGATATGATTTAGCATTCTAAAAGAACACAAAATCATCCTTTTACACAATTTTAGTACCATCTCAACTTATTTTAAAAAGCAGTTAGCCTAAAATTGACCAACTGCCATATTTATTGTTCTTGCGAAGTTCTAGCATCTACACTAGCTCTAATTTCATCCATTTCCGGTTGAATAGCTTCGTATTCTTTCTTGAACTCTTCATCCTGCAATTGTTGCACAAGCATGTCATCAAATGTTTTCATTTTATTTAATTCTATATTTCGTTCCTTTCCCTTTACCTTCAATTGCGATTACACCTTTTTGTTCCATATCTTTCAATAACTTTGTTGTTTTGGATTTACCAAAAGATATATATGGTGCAATTTCACTCATTGATTTCAACATATTTCTACTCAAAAGTTTATACACTACTTTTTCATCTAACGTTAAATTTGTACTCTCTTCATACACAGGAAGTACAATTTGAATCGCATTCTCTGATACTTCAAAACTTGGTTTTATCAATGCTTCAGAATAAACTTGTTTAATTCTTGTAATACCTGTTCCAAATATTTCAACAAACCCCAATCTATAAAAGACATTCGCAAGATTTCTATTTCTTAAAACCGAAAGTTTGCCTGATAAACATTCATTCTCCGTGATTCCAGATGGTAATCCACCTGGAGATACAACTTCTATTTTATCATCAAACATAGATACTCTAATTTGTGAATCCACATCCCATACTCTATGGATCAAAGCATTCGCAATGGCTTCTCTAAATGCTGCCTCAGGTACCTTTTCCACCATCTTTCGATCAGCTCCTTGAATTACTTCATATTGATAATAATCTCTAAATACACTAAGAGCTTTTTCGTATATATCTAAAACAGATGTATTTTCAAAAGTAATTCTCTTTTGTATAACGCTAATATTTTCTCCAAATTTTACTATATCAATTCCGGGAAAATGATTTTTATCCGCTAAAAGACCAGCTGCATTATTAAAACCATTCACATCATCATATAGGTTCAATGTTTTTAAAGTATCTCTATTAAAAGTTTCAATCTGAATTTTCTCTTTTAGATTATTTTGCAAAATTTCAAAAGACAACTTTTGATCTTTACAAGGCAATTCTTCAAACCGAATGTTTTTTCCTTCTAAGACAAGTCTTGAAAACTCTAATGTATCTACTTCTATAGTTGAAGTATCGTTTCGTTTATATGCTTTTGATTTATACAAATATGGCTTCTGAAGACCACTCTTTACACTTAATTTTATCGTTTGCTCATTATTTTGGATTTCTAAAGTATAGTTTGGCTGAGGCGAAATACTATCATTGATTTTATTTTCAATATCTAAACAAGCTTGTTTCGCATTAGACAAACCTTTTATATTTCCATCATCATCCACACCAAAAAAAATCACTCCACCATCATAATTCGAAAAGGCACTCACTGTTTCTAGAAAAGTATTCGTAATTGTTTCTTTAAATTCTAGTATTCTTGTTTCTCGCATAAAGAGTCCTTTCCACTATTATTAAATATATTTTATGTATAATCACGCATAAAAATAATCGTATTTTTTTATGACTGATTTTACGCGTGATTTCAATCGTATTTTTTCCTTTTTTTGACTGGAATCAATCATATTGATTATGTAAGACCTATATAGCTCTTTTGTGATTACCATTCTTAAACCATTAACAATACGAATACAATAGAAGTCAAAACCATCATTTGCATTAACATTCCTTTATCGGTATAATACATATACAGAAAGACTACTGGATACAGTGGTCACTCTGAATTATTTTATGTCAAAAGACACTAGTTTAATCCGTTGGTGTGGTGAACTAGTGTCTTTTACATTTTTCTATAATCAACAATGTAATTCTTAGTATTTCTACTATGGCCATTAAACACAAGGCAACATCTATATATAGATAAATATACATACAACACGTCCTCCTACAAAATCGGAATCTTTAAGAACTCAAGATATCATCCTTTTCATTCAGAGGGTTCACCGTTACTACATCCAGTAGCCAATTCCTATTATAAATGTCCAATGTGAAAATATTGTGAATTCCAATACGTTTGTAACGATTGTTCCTATTTGATCTAAAATAACCTATTTTCATTGAATTAGATGCTCTAAATTTCTAAATTCATATAGAAAAAGAGAACGTCGAGTAAGCGTTCTCTTGAAGAAGTTCTAAAATAATAATTGCAATCCCATCACAATGACCCAGTCTTAGAAATCATCAGTAAAACTACTGTTCTAATTTGTTTTAACACAAACACTCTTTCCAGAAAACGCAATTCCAAATTTCAATATTTTTTTCACTCCTTCACTCTTCATTTCAGAATCATATTCCATACTATGAATCTGACAAAGAGCTTCATCTGCCAAAAGTGTTAATTCATCATCATCAAGATTTTTTTTCCACTTTAGTTCCATAATCATTCCAGGATACTTATCATCTCTAGGTATTAAACCAATGTCAAATCTTCCTTTACCAGACTCTCTATTCGATTTTATTTTGTACTGATTATCCATCATCGAAATCAATCCTAAAATCATGCCATGATAGAAAGATTCACTGGCTGTATCATAGAAGCTAATTGTTTTATCCATATATTCCGAAATAGCTTTTTCTAGTTTAACATAATCATTTAAGAACAAACTTTCCGCAATCTTATCTGCAGTCGTTCTTGAAACTGCACCAATCTTCATCAAATGTGCCAAAATCTCACTTTTATAAACAGAAGCTATCTCTTTATTTGGAATCGATACTTGGCACAAATAAGATCCATCCGCCTGCAATTCTTTAATCGTTGTTTTCAAATATCCAGCTACCAATAATAAACTATAAATATTAGTTGGATCCTCTGTAAGTGAACGATAAACAACATTTTGATCTATTCTTGCCAAAACTTTACCCCCACGAATTAAAGAATAAAGCTTTTCTGTAATATCCTCATCCGCCACTTTTAAAACATCTTCGAGAATCTCATTCTTTCCAGTATTTACCCAATATGCCTGTGGAACACATCCCTTCGAAATATAATTAATGACTGACCACGGATTATAAATTTCTTCATTCCCAAATAAATATCCATCATACCATTCTTGAAGTTCACTCTCTTTTTCAGTAGCTCCATAATAATCTAACATTTCACTTACTTCTTCATTTGTGAATCCAAAATAACGATCATATGCTTCATCCATCACTGAATTCACAGTTAAATTATTTAATCCACTAAAAATACTTTCTTGAGCAATTCTCAAAATTCCAGTTAAAAAGCCGTAAGAAAGATTTTTATTATCCTTAAAAGCACCAGAAAAGAAATTTCTCATAAAGCCAATGATTTCATCATAGAAATCCTTAGAATACCCTTCCTGGATTGGAGTATCATATTCATCAATAATAATAATTGGAGCTTTATCATAATGAGATGCAAGCATCTTCGACAACTTTTCAAGTGAAAAAGACAATTCTACTTCATTTTCTGTTGCACTTAATACTTTATTAAAATATTCCTTTTCATAATCCGATATTTTTAAACTGCTCAACAATTCCTGATGCCTTCCATATTCTTCTTGAAGCAACGATTTAATTTTCTCTACAGTGGCCTGCCAAGAATCAAACTTTACATCTTTAAAAGTAAGGAAAATCACAGGATATTTACCTTGATGCAAACGATAGTCTTTCCCACACTTCCAAATATTCTTATCTTCAAAATATTTAGATGTATCCTCATCCGTCATTTCAAAATACACTCTAAGCATATCCATATTCAATGTTTTTCCAAATCTTCTTGGTCTTGTGAATAATGAAACCAATGGCTTTTGATCTAAAAACTCCTTAATTAACATCGTTTTATCCACATAGTAATAATCCGATTGAGCACGCACATAGTCTGAAATACCAATAGGCAAAGGCTTTCTATCTGTAGTCATCCCTTTTTTACAATATTCACCAGATGAAATTCTTCCATCTACCGGTTTTGTTGCTTCGTCTGGAATTTCCCAACTTTTTCCATTCTTAACAGCACCAGGAATTCTTCCTGATTTACACAAACTCGTAACTGCGCGAACACTAATATTCCAAATTAAAGCCATTTCTTTACAAGTTTTCATGTGAACACCACCAATCCTACTACCAATAGTATACCTATCATTCAGAAATATGTCGATTTTTTCGGTAATTTATTTAGAAGAATATAATTTCACAACGATATTCTTCTTTTAGAAAATTAAAAAGGTGCTATAAGCACCAGTTTTGTGAATTAAAATAATAATTGTAATCCCATCACAATGACCCACATATAAGCACAAGTCTTAGGAATCATCAACAATCCAATCATTGGCTTTGTCTTAGACCACAATGTAACTGGAATATAACAACCAAACGAAATAAGAAATAATAATAGCTGCAACCATACGGTTTAAGTGTAAATCATACATATTCCCTGAAATCGCATAAAGAAGAATTACACCCATTCCAGTTACGGCAAATACAACATTACGAATTAAAGACAACTTCCTATTTCCTTCTTCACTCGTCCAATTGTTTTGTGGTAAGAAACATACTACGATACGAATAATAGCTGAAATCCAAATCATAGCTTCAATCCAAAGTGGAGCTGTAAGCGTTGGGAAAGTTAATTTCCAGATAAACAATAAGATAATATAGAACACTGTCATTGTGATTGAAGATACCTGCAATCCAATACCAAGTTGTCTTTTGATTTTGTCATTTGTTCCATATACAGCTCTTTTAATACGAGGAACCAAATGGAATGCATCTCCACCACACAACGTTAGTGTTAATACACCATATAAAATAAACAATGGATTTCCTTTTGAATATACAAAGAATAAGATTCCAGCAATTAAGTCAAAGATCAAATAACAAGCATCAAAAATAGCTTCCATTAAATCCGGCATTTTAATTTTATAATTATTTTTACTCATTTAAAATCATCCTTGCTGCATTGTCATACACCTTTTGAAAAACATTCATAAACATCTTGATTTCTTCTTCCGTTAGACCATCAAACATATCTTGCGCAAACTCTTTTTGCGCCCACTTACCATCTTCAATCACTTCATTGGCCAATTGAAGCAAATGAATTGTGACACGCTTTTTGTTCGCAGGATCCACTCTTCTTTCAATCAAGCCACGATTTTCTAATACTTTAAGTGAAGTTGAAACATGAGACTTTGTAGACTTACGAATACGAACAATATCCGCCGCCGTATTGTATTTTGGATTATTGTAAAGAAACATCAATATGTCATATTCCATCTGACGTAAGTCATACTTTTCACAAACCCCCGCCATCTTCATCTCATAATATCTCGTAATCGTTTTATGTTCATCCCAAAAGTGCATATGCATTCTCCTTATCGTTCTATTTAGAACATTAATATTCTATAGCTCATGAATAGGTTTGTCAACAAAATCATTGACACCATTCTTAAAAAAAGGGATACTCTGATTAGGGAAGAAGGGGTTAAGAATGCGTACACAAAAATATAACCTGCAAAGAATAAAAGTATTCTTCTATATCTTAATGATTGCCATTTTAGGATGGTTTTGTTTCATGCAACTCTTTGGAGCCAACGAACAAGAGCATGATGTTCAATCTCATTCCATTGTCTATACACAAACGTTTTATTGGGAAAAGAAGATGGTTCCAAACAAAAAATAAATATCCCAGGAAAATATGAAGTAAAACCTGGCCATACAATGATTATTAGTACAACTCTTCCTAAAGATTATAATGAAACTTCCTTTGCGATTCGCTCCTCCTTACAAGATGTTAAATTCTATGTAGATAATACATTACGTAAAGAATATTCTACAAAAGATACGCGCCTTGCCGGTAAAAATTCGGCGAGTCGATATATATTTTGCCCCACAACCTATAAGGATGCAGGAAAAACATTACGCATTGAACTTACAACCTATACTTCTAACTATTCTGGTGTAGTCAACGAAATTTATTGTGGAAGTGAAATCGATATTTGGCAACATATATATAGCGATTATAAAATGTCCACATTCATTGCCTTCTTCATTTTATTTGCCGGTATTACATCCGTTCTATTTGGTTCAGCCCTAAAATTTACTTATCACACCAATTTCAGCACGGAATATTTAGGCTGGTGTATGATCATGGGAGCCATCTGGATGCTTGGAGAATCCAAAATCCGCCAAATCTTAGTACCAAACGCATCTTCTCTAGCCTCATTATGCTTTGTGATGATCATGCTTAGTCCTTTACCAATACTTTTCTATGCTGACAGTATCCAAAATGGAAAACATCGAAAACTCTATAAATATATTGGCTACATTGCCCTTTTAAACTTTGTAGTTTCATCCATCCTATATTTGACAAAAGTCAAAGACTACATTGAAACATTGCCCGTTGCCCAATGCATTCTGATCTGCGTATTTATTATGGTATTTATTCATTTATATCAATATATACATTCATCAACCAAATCCCGCTCAGACTACCTCTTACTATTCGGACTCTTTTTAGTTTTAATCTGCATAGCCATTGAAGGTATATCCGTTTATTTTGTCACTATGATTTCAGGCATCTTTATTGGTATTGGCATGATCATATTACTACTCGCAAACATTGTTCGTACCATCCATAAAATTCATGTTGTGGAACAAACACGTCATCAAAAGGAATTGGATATTGAAAAGAAAGAAAACAAAAAAATAACACTTCAAATGATGCAATCTCTTTCGACAACGATTGAGGCAAAAGACGAATATACAAAAGGCCATTCAAGACGTGTTGCTCAATATGCTGCTTTAATTGCCAAAAATCTTGGTTGGACAAATCAGGAAATTGAAAATATTAAAAGCTGTGCTTATCTACACGACATTGGAAAGATTGGTATTCCCGATCAAATTCTAAATAAGCCTGGACAATTAACGGATGAAGAATTCAATTTAATTAAACAACATACGATTATTGGACAAGACATCCTAAAAGATATCACAATCATACCTCACTTAGGTGAAGTCACAAGAAGTCATCATGAACACTATGATGGTACTGGCTATCCCGATGGACTTAAAGGAAATGAGATTCCTATTCAAGCACGCATCATTACGCTTGCCGATAGTTATGATGCTATGAATTCAAAAAGAATCTATCGTAATGCGCTTAGTATTGAGCAAATTAAAGAAGAAATCAAAAAAAATGCAGGTACACAATTTGATCCTAAAATCACAAATGTTTTCCTAAAGCTTATGGACGATGGATCTTTGTTTAACTTAGAACACGAAATTATTCCGGTTCAAGAAAATACAATCGATAAATTTATATCCGATGTTGTATCGACTATTAAAAATCAGGAAGAAACAAAGAACCACGACTATCTTACAGGTCTTCCTGTACGTAGTGTAGGCCAAAAGTATATAGCGATTGCGATGCAAAAAACAACGGGATGCCTTATCTTTTTAGATATGGATAATCTTAAGAAAATCAATGATGTCTATGGACATAAAGCGGGAGATAGAGCTTTACAAAGCTTAGGAAAACTATTATTAGACATTCCATTAGATAAAATCACATGCAGAATGGGTGGAGATGAATTTCTACTATTCTTACCAAAAGTAAATTCAGAACAAGCCGAAAAGATTCTGGCTCAAGTAATCGAACAATTCAAAGGTATTGTAGAAAACGATCATGAAATTCATTTTGCGACACTCTCTGCAGGTATGCTCATGACCACAAAAAATGATAATTTTGAAGATGCTTGTTCAAAAGCTGACAAAGCCTTATATTATGTAAAACAAAATGGTAAAAACAACTATTCTTTCTACAATCAGATTCAACATAAAAACACATCCAATAATACGGCAGACCTAAAACAAATTGCCAAATCCCTACATACAAGTGGAAGCTATACAGGCGCTTTAAGTCTAGACTTTAGAGAATTTACTCGACACTATGAGTACATACACCAATTAATGGTTCGAAATCATTCTTGTTGTTATTTGGTGATGGTCACTATGGAAACTGTAGAAGACACACTTCCATATATTGAAAAAATTGAAGAAGCCTTAACGAATATGGGTGAAGCCATCCACAAAAACATTCGAAAAGTCGATGTTTGTACACGCTACAGTGCCATGCAATATTTGATCATTCTATCCCAACCAACAGAAGCAGAAATTCCAAATATTATGACACGCATTTTTATGCAGTACTATAAGCTTCAAGACAGCCAAAACTTCACACCAACCTATGAATATATCGCAATGAAGGATTAAAGGAGATCGACTCACATGTCAATCTCCTTTTCTAATCTAACAACCACTTCCAAATTGGAACCACATCTATCTTTATTCCATCACAATTCAATTTTGTTTCCTCACTATTTGTAACAAGAAGACACTTTGTATCTGGGATAAATTGATTCAATTTCACAAATGCCCTAGTTTCACGTTCTAAAGTATCTACATCATCTAATACTTGCATACTCACTTGTATTGCCAAATTTTCACTTGGAATATAAAAATCTACTTCGATATTATTTTCAAAGAAATACACATTTTCAAATCCATATCTTCGAATCAGCTCAACCGCAACCAAATTTTCCAATTGAGCTGTTTTGCAATCCAACAACATCAACCCCAACAGTCCAGTATCCATGAAATAATACTTAGGTGATGTTTCTTTTTCCACAAGCTTTGCTGCATAATTTTGTAGTGAAAATATCAAATATGAATCTAACATGTATCCTACATAATTGATTACCGTTTGTTTACCAATAGAAATACCGGCACTTTTCACTATATTCGTTAACCGATTAAAAGACAAAGCTTTCGTTACAGACTCTGCAATCTTCTTTAAAATTAATCGCACCGCAAAATCATTTGTAATTTTGTTTCTTGTAATAATATCCTGTAAATAAACAGTTTGATAAATATTATTTAAAAATGGTCTTTTATTTTTAATATCCACCAATTCAGGAAAAGCTCCATAAGTCACATACTGTTCATATTGACTTACAATATCTGCACGCTTTTTTGTACCTATTTGAGCAAGCATTATATTCTCAATATGATTTGCACTCAAATATTCCTTAAATGAATATGGAAATACATTCACAATCATAAATCTTCCACCTAAAGTAGAAGCTATTTCTTTACTTAGCATCTTACTATTGCTTCCTGTGATATTGATTCGATACTTCATATCCGCAACTCTACGAACAAATTTTTCCCAACCATCAACATTCTGAATCTCATCTAAAAATAAGTATGGTTTCCCTTTCGAGCCAGAAAATTCAATACCAATCTCTAATATAGTATTTAAATCATCCACACCAATCTCCAATAGACGCTCATCCTCGAAGTTAACATATATAATTTGTGACGATGAAATTCCATCATTCATTAAATTGTGAATCTGTTGATACATCATATATGATTTTCCTGTTCTTCGAATACCAACAAAACAATAGTTTACATTTTCTTCTAGATCATAATCCCTAGAAATCAATGGATTATCAAGATACATCTCCTTTTGATCTATTATTATTTGTTTCAAAACATCTCGATTCATATACATCAACCTTTTTCACCTTATCATATCTAGATATTGTCTTACATACAAGACAATATTAACACTTTTTTGTCTTATTAACAAGACAACATTCATATATTTTTGTCTTACTCACAAGACAAAAGCCTTCCGAATAAATTTGTATACTCGTAAGTATACTACTCATGAGTATACAAATATTCAATAAGTCTTTCACTGTATTTTTCTTTATTCTCCCAGTTCATCCAACATATCATCTACACCATCACGATAATTTTCATCGTTATCGTAACGATTCTCATCATAATCACCAGAATATGCATCATCACTTCCTTCATCATAAGACGAAGAAGATGACGAGTTTGAACTTTGCCCCTCTTTCTTTTTACGTTTTTCTTCCCTTACCTTAAACTCATTTTGTTCAGCTTTCCGCCTACTCTCAATACGATACTGCTCCTGTGCCATATCCCATTCTGCCTCTTCCTTTTTCAAAGAAATATATCCATATCCAAACAGAAGTCCAATAATGATCAAGAAAATAATTCCACCCTTACCATTTGATGTTTCCTCCTGTTTAACAGCTACTGAAGCTCTGGCTTGATTTACATTTCTAGAAGATTGACTCACATGCTTACTGCGAATCTTTGGGGATCTCGTCACACTTTTATTAGATGAAGTGCCACCCTGATTTACCTTACGAACCTTTGAAGATTGTACTTTAGGTGGAGTTGTCTTCACCATTTTAGGTGGCTCAACCACCACTTTCTTATGTATATCAATCAATCTTCTAAATATAAAATGAGCCAACCAATTAATAAAGGCATCCTCAAAATCTATACTCATACATGTTAATACGCTAAGAAACGCAAGTAAATCATCATCAAAATATTCATCCTCGCACCAAGGCTCCTCATAAAGCATTTCTTGAACTTCATCCTCTGATTTACCATCATACTTACGAACAAGCTCATCATCACTCATATCCAAGATTTTTTTAACACCATCACCAACGATTTTCTTACGTGTTTCTATACCTAATTTCTTAGACTTCTTTCTCTCTGCTTTTGTAGGTATATTAGGTAGTTTCGTTTCTTTTTTAGTAACAGGTACATCCACACCATACTGCTGCATCACCCGTATTAACTCTTTTGAAAGCAATCCCTTTTCATTTGCTTGGATATAAATTTCTTCATAGATTGGACAAAAACTACAAGCCTCACTAAACTTATCCTCTTCAATTAAAGAATTTAGTAACTCCATAAACCCATACGAACTATATTCCTTTATACACTCTTCGCAAATAGAAGCATAGAAATGTCTTAAACAAACAGAAACATAGAACTCGTTTTCTTTACATTGTTTAGAAACATCCTCAATATGTTTCTTTGTTTTACTTGAATCCAAAATCATACGATAAAGAGTACTCGCCAAAGGATTGCACAATATGCCAAAGTTCACATTTCGACAAGACTCTAACATTTTTTCCTTCACAAGTTCAATTTCTACATTAATCTGACTTGTACTTCCCTGCATCATTAATATACGAATTTTTTCAAGACTATCTATATCACGATTCAAATGATTCGTATTCATATTTGAAAAAGGAAGTTTAATATCTTTATATTTACCACAAATCATTTTATTCTCTACATCATTTACTAAACTCGAATACTTTTCTTTACACTCCTTGTAATAGTCATACCAATCTAGAAACTCTTTTGAAATTATTATATTTTCCATTCACTATACCCCTGCATTCTAGCCGCCTCATACAAAGGATGCATATGCGCTTCTAACTTATGTTTAAACTCATATTCCGTATTACCTTTAATATACAATTCTTCTATTGCCCATAAAGACTGAAGATTTTTTGCATAACATTTCTCAAACAACTTATGAATTGAATCATATTCTACAACACTCTTATACAAGTCATACTCCATGTTTGCCATCTTATGAAAGTACAAATCCCACTCTGGTAAATGATTACTCTTTGAACGATTTGCGCTTGCATTGCTCGGTATTAAATTCCACATTTCATCATGTGCTACATAAGACCACGGAATGAAGTGATCCACATCAAACGTAGATTCTAATTTATTACCTGTATATATATCCACAATTTCTTTATTTGACACTTCAATATGAGCATTCCACAAATCACGAACTCTTTCTAAATGCCTTACATTATTCCTTTCATCATCCAACTTATTAATAATTCCCGGCACACCCGGATTGATCATTTGAAGAAATTGAATCTTATTATACTGAATCCAATTTTTAATAATCAAATAATTATCCATTAAGAAAGGAATCCATTCCTCTTGTAAAACAACATACTTACCAATCCCCACTCCATTCTCAATAATATAAGGCAGATGAATTTCTTGATTCAATATTTGAATATATTCAATGCGATACGCATCCCCCTTATCTTTTGTTAGTTCAGATGAAAAACTACTCAATAATTTATAGGGAACATTTTTTGAAAGTTTTCTCTTATACTCTAAAATCAATGAATTCTGTTCTTTTAATACACCACGAATTCCATCTGGTTTAGAATTCTCATTTAAAGACGTATTTTCAACCAATACATCAATAGCACGATTGATCGCATCTCTTCTTTCTCCTTCAATCATTGGCCCCAAAAACAAATGATATTGTGTAACTGTATACCAAGCTGATACAATCATCTCATCAAAGATTTCATCAAAAGAAAACCGATGTTTTTTTAGCATCAAATTCATAATAGCTTCTAACCAATAGAATTTGTAGCATTGCGTAGGATGATCCAACATACTCCCAAAAGCCCGATAATCCAGTTCCCCAGAATAGTCATCTTTTTTTATAAATTCCATATTCATACCCATGTTCTTTCTACAATTATTATAACCTTTTCGATCTATGATTTCATTTTAATGCTGGTATAATGTTAGGTATGAACTATCAAAATATACAAAGCGGATTATCCACCGCATTCCTAGATAAAAATATATCTTCCAACGTATTATATCGACCTCAATTTATTTCAAACGATTATAAGAATGGAAGAAAAGTATTAAGCACCATTGAAGATGAACTATTACACTGCGACTCCTTTTTAATCAGTGTAGCCTTCATTACGATGGGAGGTATTACCCCCTTACTTCAAACGCTTCGTACTTTAGAAGATAAAGGCATCAAAGGTAAAATTCTAACAACGGACTATTTGGCATTTAGTGATCCAAAAGCATTAGATAAACTCGCTACATTTTCAAATATTGAACTTAAAATGTACCTAGTACCCGACTCTAAAAATGGCTTTCATACCAAGGGATATATCTTTCAATCAAATGAAATCTATAAGATCCTTATAGGTTCTAGTAATATGACAAATACAGCACTTACTACAAATCGAGAATGGAACACAAAAATTGTGTCCACAAAATCCGGAGAATTTGTTTCCGAAATGTTAGATGAATTTGAAGTCTTATGGAATCATCCAAATACATATTCCTACAATGCATTCATTGGTGCTTATAGAGTGCATTATGAAGAATACAAAAAAGTGAAACAAAAAGAAGAAATTAAATTACCTTCTAAACAACTGATCCCAAATTCTATGCAACAGGCTTTTATTTCAAGTCTTAGAAATATTCGCAATTCAAATGAATCGAAAGCACTTTTAATCTCAGCTACCGGAACCGGCAAAACATATGCGTCTGCCTTTGCCTTACAAGACCAAAATCCAAAGAAAGCCCTATTTTTAGTGCATAGAGAACAAATTGCCAAACAAGCTCTTCAAAGCTATAGAAACGTCTTTGGAGATACAAAAACATTGGGATTATTATCAGGAAACAGTAAAGATATAAATGTAGATTATTTATTCGCAACGATGCAAACGATGTCTAAAAAAGAAGTGTATTCTAGTTTTGCCCCTGATACATTTGATACCATCATCATTGATGAAGCACACCGCATTGGAGCTAAAAGCTATCAAGAAATCATGGAATACTTTAAGCCAAAATTTTGGTTAGGAATGAGCGCAAGCCCAGAAAGAACGGATGACTTTGATGTATATGCAGCCTTCGACCATAATATTGCCTATGAAATTCGTCTTCAACAAACTCTAGAAGAAAACTTATTATGTCCATTCCACTATTTTGGCATTACCGACTTTTTAACAGACGGAAATGAAACAGATTTTACGAACTTTAACTATTTAACATCCAATCAAAGAGTTGACTACATTATCAAACAAACTAATTATTATGGCTATAGCGGAGAAAGAGTCAAAGGACTCATGTTTTGCAGTTCAAAAAAAGAAGCGGCTGCCCTTAGTGAAAGATTAAATTTGAGAGGCTATCGAACTCTAGCCTTAAGTGGAGAAGACAGTCAAGAAAAAAGAGAAGATGCGATTGATCGCTTAGTATCCGATACAAGAAGTGACTATCTACAATACATATTAACTGTAGACATTTTTAATGAAGGTGTCGACATTCCTGAAATCAATCAAGTCGTCCTTTTAAGACCCACACAATCGCCTATCGTTTTTGTGCAACAATTAGGTCGAGGATTAAGAAAATCACAAGACAAAGAATATGTTGTCATTCTAGACTTCATCGGAAACTACAAAAATAACTTTATGATTCCAATTGCTCTATCCGGAGACCGCACCTACAACAAAGACAATATAAGACGTTATGTAATGGAAGGTGAAAGAATCATTCCAGGATCCAGTACGATTCACTTTGATGAAATCAGTAAGAAACAAATCTTTGCGTCAATCGACAAATTATCAGGTATTAAAACTTTTATTAAAGAAAGTTATAAAAATCTTAAATATAAACTGAATCGAACACCCCTTCTTATGGACTTTTTAAGCAACCATGAAGTTGATCCACTTGTGATTTTAAAAGAATATAAAACCTATTATAAACTTTTAGAAAGTATAGATGCCTCTAGTATAGAAAAGCCATTAAACGATAAAGAACTAACCGTGTTAGAATACTATTCGAGTATTATCGCAAATTCAAGACGACCTATTGAAGCCGAGTTATTAAATCAAATTATAAACTTGTATACAATAGAACCATTCGATTTACTGAATCAAATTAACTCGAAGTATAACACCCAATTTAATATGAATCATCTTAATTCTGCATTATCTAATATTACAGGAAATTTTATTAAAACCTCAGCAGAAAAAGATAAATACACACTATTAAACTCCGTTATTCTACACAATGATGACAAGCTATCTATTTCTAATGATTTTAAGAACATCCTCACAAACACTCAATTCAAGGAATACATTCAAGATTTAATTGATGTATGTATTGAGAAAAATAAATCGCTTAGGAACAAAAAGAAAGACACATTTGGCTTTATCATGTATGAAAAGTATTCTCGAAGAGATGTATGTCAGCTGTTGAATCATATTAAAGACGATGCATCAACAATGTATGGAATGAAACAATTAAACAAAAATACATGCATATTCGTAACATATCATAAGGCAGATGGAATAAATGGAGCTGAATATTTGGATGGAAAGCCTAACTATTCTGATTCCTTCATGGATTCTCAAACATTTATGTGGAATTCTAAAATAGGGAACGGTCCTGAAAGTAAATATATGAAGGAATTCACATCAGGTGAAACAAAGAGATTATTCGTTAAAAAAAGTGATGGAGAAGGAACCGATTTCTACTACATGGGAACCTTTGAGATTGACAATATTAAAGGTACAACCAAGAAAAACAATAAGGGAGTTCTTCAACCCATTTGTGATGTTACTTTAAAAATGAATGAATCCATTCGAGAAGATATTTTCGATTATTTACAACAATAAAGGAGTGATTTTTTGAAAACAATACGCGTAGTAGCCGCCATTATTAAAGATGGTAATAAAATATTCGCCACCCAAAGAGGCTATGGCGAATTCAAAGACGGATGGGAATTTCCAGGAGGAAAAGTAGAACCCAATGAAACAAGTAGACAAGCTATTGTTCGTGAAATTAAAGAAGAATTAGATACAACTATTCAAGTACAAGAATACTTTGATACAGTCGAATACGACTATCCAAACTTCCACCTATCCATGGACTGCTTCATTTGTACAATCCTTAAAGGAAACTTAACCCTATTAGAACATGAATCTGCCAAATGGCTATCTAAAGAAACATTAGATTCAGTAGACTGGCTACCTGCAGATTTAGGATTAATAGCTAAATTAAAGAAAATATTATAATCCCATACAACATTTTAAAGTATCAAAAAACGAGCATTTCATCTTTATATAAAGAACAAACGCTCATTTTTCTTTGATTCAACTGTCAGACAATTCATACAAATTTAGCTTCACAAGCTTTTGACATATAACCATCAAAAATACCCTATAATTCTCTAAGGTGTTTTAAATATGCCATTATTTATTTTATATAGTTAGCTCTCATCACTGAAGTAACAAGATTCTTGAGTGAATATTCCATTGTAGCGGAGCCACCCAATCCATGAAAATAGAGCCACTGAATCCATTTGTACAGAGCAATGGATTGGGGGGCTCTCAGCGGTGGACAGAGTGGCTCTGAGTGCGTGGAATACTCACTTGAGAACAGATTTCTATTGAACCCTTTCTTACCAAGCTCTCAACAGAAAAAGATTAGTATTTCGATGCGAGTACATACAAAGAAATTGAAAATAAAAGAATCAGCATAACATTTTAATTCATGTTTAAACTGATTCTTTTTCATTTATTTAATTAATTACATTTTTATTTGATACTTATTCCTTATAACTTAGAGTAAGCTTTTGCAATCTGCGCCCCTACTTTCGCATTATTATATACCAACGCAATATTAGCTTTTAAACTCTTTCCTTCGCTTTCTTCGACAATTTTAGCCAACAAGAACGGAGTTACATCTTTTCCTGTAATATGTCTTTCATTAGCTTCATTAATTGCCTTATCAATCAAATCATCAATATATTTTTTATCCATTGATGATTCTTCAGGAATTGGATTAGTGATTAGAACTGCACCATCTAATTTTAACTCTTCTTTAGTTTTAATCATCTTAGCTATTTCTTCAGGTGAATCTAATCTTAAGTTTAACTTATATTCACTTTCTCTTGTAAAAAATTGTGGTAAATAATCAGTTTGATATCCTACAACAGGTACACCTTTAGTCTCTAAATACTCTAATGTACGAGGTAAATCTAAAATTGATTTCGCCCCTGCACATATAACATTTACATTAGTTTTAGCCAACTCATCAAGATCAGCTGAGACATCCATAGCTTCTTCATAGCCACGATGCACACCACCAATTCCTCCTGTTACAAAGAATTTTATTCCAGCCATACTTGCACAAATCATTGTTGATGCGACAGTTGTTGCTCCCATTTCTTTAGTAGAAATAACTTTTGCTAAATCACGACGTGATACTTTTGCGACATTCTTGCTTGTAGCTAGCAAATATAAATCATCATCTGTTAATCCAATTTTGATTCGCCCATTTATAATTGCAATTGTTGCTGGTACAACACCATAGCTACGAATAATTTCTTCGCAATGTTTTGCCATTTCAACATTTTGTGGATATGGCATACCATGTGAAATAATAGTTGACTCCAAAGCTACTACTGGTAAATTATTATCTAATGCTTCTTTTACTTCATCTTTAATATCTAAATACATTTTATTAATCCTCCATTATGTTTTTTATTAATTTATTCCAATACGAAACCATTTGTGCTGGGTGTAAAACGCCAAATTCAGTAATGATACCTTTAATGTCATTTGCAGGAGTAATATCGAAGAATTGATTAATTACTCTAACTTTATCAAAATCTTTAAAATCCTCATTACATACAAGTTCAAACGGTGTTCTTCTTTCAAGCTGGATGTTATATCCATATTGAGTTCTTAAGTCTAATTTGTATAATTCACTAGCAAAATACACTGGAACCTTACAAGATCTTGCAAGACAAGCAATTTGCGCACTACCCATCTTATTAGCAACAGAACCATCTGTACTTAATGTATCTGCACCCATAATTATCAAATCTGCTGTTTTCATAAATTCAAATACTGAAGCATCAGATATAAAGGTAACATCAACACCAATTTCAGTTAAAACATTTACAGCATTTCTAGATTCTCTTAAAGGTCGAGATTCTGTGCATATTAATTTAAAATTTACCCCTTTATTTCTAGCTGCTTTAAATATTCCCATAAGTGTTGAACTGTAACTATGCATTAATACTGTATCGCCTTCTTTAATTAAATTCGAACCATATTCAGCGACTTTTTCTACTGCCACAAAAGACTGTTCAATTATATTTTCACAAACTCTTACTATTTGTTTTTTTAGTTCATCTAAATCTTTATCTTTATTCAAAAGGGAAAGAACAATATCACAACTATTATGAATCGTTGCCATTGTTGGTTTTAATCCAATCATTTGCTTAGCTACATCTTCTAAACGTGTTTTTAATGTGTCAAAATCATTTAAATCTTCTTGTTCAATAGCCAATTTAAAAGCCCATGCTGCAGATCTGCCAAAAGGACTACCACCTTTTACATTCATGTTTCTAATTTCTTCAATTACATGATCTGCACTTTTAAAATCAATATCTTTTACTCTTGTGTTCATCATTTTTATACATCCTTTTCATCAATTCCCATTACATAAGTTAATACAAATGTAACCAAGCCACCTACTAAACAGCCTAATAATAATCCACCAAAACCGACACCTAAATATACCGGAAATGTGTATAAACTAAATGCAACTGCCGCAACAGTTCCGGCTCCCGCTGCACCAGTGATAGCACCACCAATAGCACCACCAATACATACCGCAATAAAAGGCTTCTTATATTTTAAATTGACACCATACATAACTGGTTCAATGACATTACCTGAGAAGAATGAAGTTAAACTTAATGTTAATGCATTCTTTTTAATTTTCTTATCTTTTGCTTTTAAAGCAACTGCTAAACCTGCTGTAATCTGGCAGATTAAAGACGGAGCATGTGTCATAATGATAGTATCACGTCCATACATTGCAATATTTGGTGCACTCACCAATCCTAGTATAGCAATATGCATACCGAAGATGATTAAAATTTGCCAAGTACCACCAATAATTGCTCCAGCTAAAATTGGACTTAATTCATAGGTTGATCTAAATAAGTTAGCAAATAACTCACCACCCCAGACACCAATTGGTCCAATAACTACAATTAACAAAGGGATAGTAATTAAAGCACTTAAGAATGGTACGAAAATACTTCTCAAAGCATTTGGTAATATCTTTCTTAATATCTTTTCAAGTTTAGCAATCAAAAAAGCTGTTAATATAGCCGGAAGCACCGAACTACCATAATATACATTTGTAACTGGTAATCCTAAGAATGTTACACTCTCGAAATTACTAAACACATTTGAAAAGTTAGGATATACCAATAAGCCTACAACCATCAATACAATAGAGATATTAGCTCCAAAATATTTAGCAGCTGACCAACCAATAAAGATTGGGAAGAAACCATATAACACATCACCAGCAACGGTTAATAATTGAATAGTAGTATTTGTTTCTGATATACCTGCTAATACTAATAACTTAGCCAAAGCAGTAATAAATCCTGCTGCAAGCATTGCAGGAATAATAGGACTTACAATACCTGAAAGCAATGAAATCAACTTTTCTACTGGTTTAGCTTTCTTATTTGAAGTTTCTGTATTGTCTAAATTTTCTTCTATTTGCATCTCATTAATTACAACCGAATCTCCAACCAGTTTACATGTTTCATCAAACACATCATCAACAATACCACCTAATACTACTTGATATTGTCCTCCAATAACAACAACTCGCATGACTTCATCAAGTTTTTCTAATTCATCCTTATTAACCTTAGATTCATCTTTTAAGCCTAGTCTTAGACGAGTCATGCAATGCGATACATCTTTAATATTGTCTTTTCCTCCAACATTTAAAATTATCGCTTCACTTAGTTTTCTGTAATCTTTCATTATTACACTCCTCTCTCTACAGAAAATATTATTTATCAGTCGCATCTTTAAGCATTGGTGATATATGTAGTGTTAAGTACGTTACTTCATTACTATTGATATCGTACTTTAAATTATTTTGAATAAAATCAGCAATTTTATTTGAATATTCCCATTCTTTTGAATACTCATTTTTTAAATTTTCTGACATTTCAAATAATATATCGCTCTCTCTTTCCGTCCTATCATCACCAATCAAGCGGCCAAATAAACATTTTAAATGAATAATTAATCTACCATACTGATATGAATTCTTGTTCAAAGAATTAGATGTCAAATCATCAATAAAATTTAAAGTAGCTTCTAAATCTTTCATGATACTTTTTTGCTCTGTTGTACTAAGATTTGATAATGCATTAATATAATGAAAGGCAATATAAGAAGCTTCCTGCTGATCAAAATCAGCATTTAAATAACGATTAATAGTGTTTATTGAATTCATCGCAGCTATAAATTCACTTGGATGAAACAATTTAATTTCATTTAATAATGGATTTTCAATTTTCCCTCCTTCTTTAATTGTTTTATATGAAAAATAAATGTGATCAACTAATGCTAGATATATAGCATCTTTAAATTTGGTATTTAAGTCTTGTTCTGCTTGTTTTATAACTAGTTCTACTACTTTAAACATGTTATAAGGTATTTTTTCAATAATGGCTTCTACATAATTTTGATTGTTATTTGACACAAACACTCTTTCGATTAATTCATTATCAATTCTTGCACCTAATATTCGATTACATTTGACTCCAATCGCTTTCCCCATAATAACCACTTCGTGTTTATTTTTGTCACTAGCCACGATTGCATTGTTATTAATCGTTTTAATATATCTGTAAATCAAAATGTTACTCCTTCATCTCTAAGATACAATCTCCATTATATACATAGCTTTTGTCATTACGATAATCCTTATCTATTTCTAGATTATTCAAGATAAATACATATACCTCAGCATCAATCCTTAAACGTTTAAATTCTTCCAAATTAATTTCAGCAAGCAGATCACCTTCACTGATTTCATCACCTTTTTTAAATTTACTCTCTATCACTCCGTTATTTAGAAGATTTGTATCAACCCCAATATGAACCATGATTTCTTCACCATTATGACCTTTTATACAAAATGCATGATTCGTAGGAAAAACACTCACAACAACTCCGTTTATAGGAGAATAAACTTTATCATCACTCATCTTAATGTAAAAACCATCACCTAATGTCTTTTGACTAAATAATTCATCTTTAGAACTCTTCAAATCCATTAAATATCCCTCAGAAGGTGCTAATATCTTTTTTTTATTACTTTTATTTTTTAGAAATTTAAACATAATGTTACTCCGCTCCTTTTTATACTCTCCTTTATCCAATTATACGCAAAAAAGACCACGCTGAAAAAACCAACGTGGCCTAGTATTAACTCATTAAGTTAACGAACTAACCTCTACACCGGAAGCATAACAAATAATTTTATGATATGCAACTATAATTTTAAAATTTTTTATTATGGTTTTATTATACTAGTAAAATAAAATAATCTTACCTATACATGAACAACTTCATTTGTACAATCTTTAAAGGAAACCAAACCCTATTAGAACATGAATCCGCCAAATGGCTATCTAAAGAAACTTTAGATTTAGTAGACTGGCTACCTGCAGATTTAGGATTAATAGCTAAATTAAAGAAAATATTATAATCCCATACAACATTTTATTCATACTAAAAACATCTATTTTTACTTTATATAATGCATATACAGCAATTTTCATACAATCCAACTGTCAAAAAAAGAATAGCTCAAACGAACTATCCTTTCTTTTGTTGAATCCAATATACACTTTCTGCAACACGAACTTTCAAACCATCCATTATCATTTCTTTTTGTTGAAAGTTGGCCAAAACATTCAAGCGATTCCAGAAAGTTCTTTCGCAAGTGGATTTCCCATCAATAAAACATTCCATTTTGCGTCTCCCTCGACGTCTATCATAGAATATTCTGAATCCGCTTACAAGTCTTGACTTTTTTAATTTTTATGATTCTTTATTTCACAGAAATGACTGTATATCCTGCATTTGTCACGGCATCACTCAACATCTGATCTGTGACATTCTCTGTACAATTTAATGTAGCTGTTTTTTCATCTAAACTAACCACTACATCACTTACACCTTCCACTCTACTTAATGCATCCTTTACATGTGCCACACAATGCATGCACATCATGCCATCAACTGTTACTATTTTTTTCATTTTCTTTTCCTCCTTATATTCAACGGGAATATAACCCGCATCTTTAACTGCTTGTTTTAAAGCCACCATATTTACTTGTTGCACACAATCAATATCGGCCTTACCCAAATTATAATCCACACGAACCTCTTTTACATTTGGAACTTTCTTTAAAGCATCCTCAACCAACCATGCGCAATGCCCACAAGACATACCATCAATATGCATTGTGAATGTTTTGACTTCTTCCATTTCAATTCTAGGTTTAAAATAACGAAGTCGTAAAGCGTTTGTGACAACACAAACACTACTCAAAGACATACATGCCGAACCAATCATTGGTGATAATCGAAGTCCAAATGCTGGATACAATAAACCTGCCGCAACTGGGATTCCTAAAATGTTATAGAAGAAAGCCCAAAATAGATTCATCTTAATATTTTTAATAACGTCACTTGATAAATCAATTGCCGTCACTACATCTAATAATGAACTCTTCATCAAAATCACATCCGCACTATCTAAGGCAATATCGGTTCCAGCACCAATCGCAACTCCAATATCAGCACGCATTAAAGCAGGCGCATCATTAATTCCATCACCAACCATCATAACCTTCTTACCTTGTTCTTGAAGCTTACGAATCACACTCTCTTTATCTTGTGGTAACACATCACTGATGACTTCATCCACACTTAAAGATTTACCTATTGCTTCAGCCGTCTTTTGATTATCTCCAGTCAACATAACCACATGCATATTTTTTTGTTTAAACTGTTCTAATGCAACCTGACTTGTGCTGCGCACTGTATCTGCCACACTAATTAAACCAATCACATTTTGATCTTCCACAAAAATCAATGGTGTTTGACCTAAACTTGCATAAGCATCTAAGTCTGCTACAACATTTTGATTTATTCGAATATTTTTCTCTTCTAATAACCTTTTATTTCCAGCCAAATACACATGTTCATTTAGCTTAGCCTGAATACCACGACCCGAAATATTTGTGAAGTTTTCTGGTTGTTGAAGATGCATATTTTTATCTTTCGCATATTCCACAATAGCCTGTCCTAAAGGATGTAAAGAACCACTCTCTAAGCTTGCCGCCATTGAAATAAAATCATTTTCGCTTAGATTTGTATAAACCTTAATGCCTTGCACACTTGGCTTTCCTGAAGTAATCGTACCCGTCTTATCCAATACAATTGTATCAATCAAATGTAGCTGTTCTAATATAGCAGCCGACTTAATTAAGATACCATTCTCCGCAGCCTTACCTGTACCTACCATAATCGCAACTGGCGTAGCTAAGCCCAATGCACAAGGACAAGAAATAACCAATACACTAATCGCATTGGAAAGCGCAAATTGAATGGTTTGACCACAAGCTAACCAAGCAACAAATGTAATCAATGCGATCAAAATCACAACTGGAACAAATACACCACTGACTTTATCTGCCAAACGAGCAATAGGTGCCTTTGAATTTCCTGCATCATCAACTAGCTGAATGATCTGAGCTAACGTTGTATCTTGTCCTACCTTTTCAGCCTCAAACTGAAAAGTGCCATTCTCATTCATGGTAGCTGAAATAACAGAATCCCCTACATTCTTTTCTACCGGAAGGCTCTCACCTGTAATTGCTGACTGATCCACATAACCTGTACCAGAAACAACTTTACCATCTACAGGAATTCTTTGTCCTGGACGAATCACAACTATATCATGAATTCGAATACTCTCACTTGAAACAACGACTTCTTTACCATTCCTTAAAATCGTCGCATTTTTCGGTGCCAAATCCACCAATTTATCTAGCGCATCACTCGTTTTTGCCTTGGATCTAGACTCTAAATACTTTCCGACGCTGACCAAAGTCACAATTGTTGCAGCCGATTCAAAGTATAAAGAGTGCATAGCCATATGCGCCATTTCCATATTCTGTACACCAAAATAATAAGCCATTTGATAAATGCCGACTAAGCCATACACAAAGCTTGCACCTGAACCCATCGCAACCAAAGAATCCATATTGGCCGACTTTTTAATTAAAGCTTTAAATCCCGTAATAAAGAAATGTCTTTGAATAAATAATATAAATAGACATAGAATCAACTGTGTTAAAGCTGAAACCATCATCCATTCCATACCCTCTAGAATCGGAAGACCTACCATAGGTCCCATCGCAATCACAAGTAATGGAATCAATAAAACTAAACTTAAAATCAATCTTTGTTTAGCACTTCTTTGATCCGATTCAACACGATCTTGACGATTCTGCCATTCCTTTTTAACTTCACCCTTTTCACCATGCACACTTGCACCATAGCCAATTTGTTTTACAGCTTCACAAATCACTTGTTCATTCACCTTATCTTGATCAAATTCAACCTTCATTGAATTCGATAATAAAGAAACATCACAATGACTCACACCATCTAATTTACTCACAACACGAGTTACATTAGCCTGACAAGCTGCACAAGTCATGCCTGTCACATCAAATTTTTCTTCCATTAAAACCACCTACTTTAACTTCTTTACTAAATCCATAACCTCACTCATAATTTCTGTATTTCCATTTTGCACATCCTCAACGACACACGTATTCAAGTGTTCCTGCAAAACAATATATCCAAACGCCTGCAAAGCACTCTCTACTGCCGCTACCTGCACCAAGATATCGCCACAATACCGATTCTCCTTCAACATATTTTCAATTCCATTTAATTGTCCTACCATACGATGAAGACGATTCGTCAATTGTTTGATTTCTTTCTCATCTCTAGGCTGATGCTTTTTATGACAACAATCTCCCATATATTTCACCCCGATACAATGATATACCCCCTACAGGTATATTTCAAGTAATATGATTATGGCATAATAAAAGAAAGGAAAAAACAATATGAAATATAATTATTACGTGTATCTGCCAAGAATTGGAACCATTCTTGTCATGTTTTTAACGTGCAGTGCACTCTTCTTTAAAGAAATCTTTTTTAATCTCATATACCTCGTTTTTGTCGTGCTCTTTAGTCAAATTCTATTTATATATGAAAAAAGACTATTAAAAAACAATGAACCACAATACGAAAAAATTAGTTTTCGCGATTCATTGTTGATGTATCCCATTCTATTAAAAATTGAAATCTTCCTATTTACGATTGTCAGCCTATTTAGTATATTGATCCTTCTATGCATCAATAAAACCATTATGACACTCATCACAATTGGAGTTATCACAATTATTATTTCACTCTATTTCAATATGCGAAGACACTAGTCTTCCTTTTTTTCTGTCTGATTCAACATACGATATCCAACACCCACATGCGTCTGAATATATTTCGGATTTGAAGTATCCGGCTCAATCTTTTTACGCAAAGTAGCCATAAACACTCTTAGACTTGGCGTTTCTGTACCTTGAACACTTCCCCATACTTCTTGCATGATATAATTATGTGTTAAAACCTTATCGGTATTTTTAGCTAAAACACACAATAATTTATATTCAATCGGCGTTAAATGGATTTCATGCCCATTCTCATATACACAACCCTGCGCATAATTGATTGTCAAATCTCCATTTTCATATACACTCTCATTTACACTTATGGTCTGACTATTATTTAATCTTCGAATCGTTACACGAAGTCTAGCCAACAATTCATCCACTGAAAATGGTTTTGTCAAATAGTCATCGGCCCCTAAATCTAAAGCTTGTACCTTATCTTGATCTTCACTTCTTGCCGAAACCACAATAATTGGAATATTCGACCAAGAACGAACCTTCTTTATAACTTCCAAACCATCCATATCCGGTAAGCCTAAGTCTAGAAGCATAATGTCAGGATTATAAGAAAGAACATTCATAATACCTTGTTTCGCTGTTTTTGCCAGACGAAACTGATAGTTTTCCATCTCAAGTGTTGTCGTAATCAAATTTCCAACCGCAACATCATCTTCAATAACTAATATTTGTACTTTATTCATAAAGATTCACCTCCACTGCGTCCAATAAAAATTTAAAACAAGCACCATGAGGATTTACATTTTCTACCCAAATCTTACTACCATGCGCTAAAACAATCGACTTACACAAAGATAAGCCTAAACCCATACCTCGTCTTGTATCTCCACTATGATTATTTTCCGTATAGAACATTTCAAACAATTGATCTGGATGTAAAACACCATTTCCATCATCTTGAACTTCAATTAATATCTTATTCTCAATTCGTTTTGCGCTCAAAACAATTTTAGAATTCTCTGGCGTATATTTAATCGCATTATTCATTAAATTCACTAATACTTGAATAATCAAACGCGCATCCATATTGGCCATCAACAAATCATCCTCTAAATGCATAGAAATATTATGATTACGCTTATTACGTCCTAAATGATGAATTGCCTCTCTAAAAATATCCTCAATCATTTCTGGTTGTTGATTCAACTGCATCGTACCATTTTCAATTCTCGTTATAAACAATAAGTTTTCCACCAAATCATAAAGCCACATCGCATCATTATAAATATCCTGATACAATTCCTTCTTCTTTTCTAAAGAAAACGCATTCTCGTTTTCCAACAATAAACCTGCATTACCAGATATAGATGTTAATGGCGTTCTTAAATCATGCGAAATCATACGCAATAAATCGGCTCGCAACGCTTCTTGTTTAGCTTGCTGCTCAATCTTTAGATTTTCTAGACGAATCCTTTCCTTTTCTAAAGCCATACCACACTCATCCAATATCGCAAGCCACAAATTCTTTTCAAAAGAATCCATCTTATCTTTTAAAACAATTCCAACCACACCTAATACTTCATGCGTTCCATTTATAGGCAAATATAAACACATCGAATCCGAATGATAACTTGTTGTTTTACCAGCTTCATGTTTATTTTCATATACCCAAGCCACAATATTTGTCTCTATCGGACATTGTCCAAGTAAAATAGGCTCATCATTATGTGGATACAAAACTAAATCTGTATCCAACAATTTATGCAGCTGTTTTAACATGGACGCATAAATCGCATTCATATCATTCGCCTTTTGAAGCATCTGGCTCATCTCCAATAAGACTTGCGTACGATATACTTGTTTGGCATTCTCAAAAGACTGTTTCTTTAACCTTGTCATTAATGAACTTGAAGACATAGCCACCACAAACATCACAATATATGTCGTAATATAGCTTGGATCACTCAACAAAGAAAAATAGGGGTATGTAAAGAAAAAGTTAAAACATAATACTGAAAATAAAGATGCCAATAAACTATAGATATATCCACTTGTCCAAATAGATACAAATACAATCCCCAAGATATAAATCATAATGGGTGTCGTAATCAAGAATTGAAAGTGCATAAATCCCTTGCCAATTAGCGTACAAAGAATAAGAATCAAAATCATCTTTAACAGATCTTTAAAGGAAAAACGAAAAGAACTAAAGTCAAAATAAAACAAACGCCGATAGTCATGAGGATAATTCACAGAATATACATCAATGTCACGCAATCTAAATAAAGCCTGTGAGGCAAGACTCTTTTCTATAACTACGCAATCCACTTGTGAAACATCCACATATTCAACAATCTGTCGAATCTTATTGTGCCCATAAAGAATTGTAACTTTAGCTCCCTTACTCTCCGCAAACTTAATATTTTCACGCAAACAACTCTTTGATGCCGCACTCATACTTTCATCTTTTGGGGTCTGCACATAAACAGCACTTAACGTCGCATGACTGTTCTTCGCAATTTGAGCCCCTTTTTCAATCACTCTTGAATTATATTTTGAAGTCGATAAACATAATAATACACTAGCCATACGACAAGTATAACACAAACCCACAAAACAAGCCCACAAAGAACCAAGTATCTTAACATTGTCTTAATATAGTGTTAGAATATTTTTATAAAATCTTAATGCAGACTAGTGTAGAATGTGTTGAGATATTAGGATAGGTGGTTTTATGTTTAAGAAACGTATGAATCGCATTACCCCAGGACAAATGATCATCCTCAGTTTTGCGACTATGATATTTATTGGTGCCTGTTTGCTTATGCTTCCATTTTCCACAAACGATGGAAGGGGCGCTCCCTTTTTAGATGCATTATTCACTTCAACCAGTGCTTCATGTGTAACCGGACTGATTGTGCATGACACAGCTCAATATTGGTCCCCATTTGGACAACTTGTCATTTTAACACTTATTCAAACTGGAGGTATGGGCGTTATTACTATGGCAATAATCCTATCTGTTCTAGGTGGTAAAAAAATTGGTTTTAAACAAAGATACTTTATGCAACAATCTATTTCCGCACCAAAACTAGGCGGTATTATTCGAAACACAAAATGGATTCTTAAAGCTACCTTATGTGTAGAAGCATTAGGAGCCATTTTATTAGGCATTCGCTTTCTGCCTCGCTTTGGCCTAGTCAAAGGCATATGGTATTCCATATTCCATTCTATTTCCGCCTTCTGTAATGCTGGATTTGACTTAATGGGCACCCAACAAGCCTATTCATCCCTAACTAGCTATTATGGCGACATACTTATATCCAATGTTATTGCAGCATTAATCGTACTTGGTGGTTTAGGCTTCTTTGTCTGGAAAGATGTTATTCAATACAAACGTCATTTGCACAAATATTCCTTACAATCTAAAGTCGTGCTATTTACGACAGCCGCTTTATTGATTATTAGCACGCTCTACTTTTACATCAATGACTTTAGCCATTGGAATATGAGCTTAGCCGATCAAATCAATGTTTCAATCTTCCAAGCCGTATCCCCAAGAACAGCCGGCTTTAATACGATTGATTTAAACAAAATGAATCAAAGCAGCATCCTCTTTATGACACTACTTATGTTGATAGGAGGAAGTCCACAAGGTACGGCCGGAGGTTTTAAAACTACAACACTTGCCGTATTGATACTAAGTATTCGTGCTGTATTCAATCATAAACAAAACCCACAATGTTTTGGAAGACGCATCTCCATAGACTCATTAAACAATGCCACAGCCTTATTTATGTTATTTATGGTATTATTCTTTACAGGCGCACTCCTTATTTCAGCCTTCGATCAACTACCCATTCTAGACGCCCTATTTGAAGCGGCCTCTGCCATTGGAACCGTTGGACTTACATTAGGAATCACACCCACACTATCAAGTGCATCCCACTGCATTTTAATTTTCTTGATGTTCTTTGGAAGAGTTGGAGGATTAACTTTACTGTTAGCTATTTCTAAACATCAAGTTGTCGCAAACGCAAATTTACCACAAGAAAATATCACAATTGGATAAAGGAGAAAATATGAAATCAGTATTAATTATTGGAATGGGACGTTTTGGACGTCACATGGCACAAAAACTATATGATTTAGGACATGACGTTTTAGCTATTGATAAAAGTGAAGCTAAAATCAACAAAGTCCTTTCTTATGTCACAAATGCACAAATTGGAGATTCCACCGACGAAAGTTTTGTTGACTCACTAGGCGTATCCAATTTTGACCTTTGCGTTGTAGCCATTGGAGATGACTTTCAAAGCTCACTAGAAACAACCGCCTTATTAAAAGATTATGGTGCTAAACTTGTTGTCGCAAGAGCCGTACGTGATGTGCACGCTAAATTCTTATTGCGTAATGGAGCCGATGAAGTCGTATATCCTGAAAAACAAATTGGTAATTGGGCAGCCGTACGTTTCTCAAGTGAAAATATCTTTGACTATGTACAACTTACTCCAGACTACTCAATTTATGAAATTTCTGTGCCAAATTCATGGATAGGAAAAAGTATGTTAGAACTTGATATTCGAAGAAAGTACCACATCAATATTTTAGCCACTAAAATCAATGGAATTCTTGACCCACTACCTAGTGCGGAACACACTTTTGAAGAATCGGAAAACATCCTGATTCTTGCACAAAATTCAGACCTACAAAAATTCCTTCGCTTTTAATGAAATCTTAATATGTCGCCTCATTCTTTAACACCATTTAAACATTGAAAATTCTACAATAAAGGTGTAAGAAAGAGGCGATTATTTATGTTAGGTATTTTATCAATAGGATCCGTAATCTACATTTCTTTCTTAGTCCCACGACTTTTAAATCACATCTTAAATATCACGCACCATTAATGTATGCCACAAGCATACCAATTATCCCCATTTCTTAGTTTAAAATATACTTAAGAAAGGGGATTTTATCATTATGAAAACATGGAAATTAGTCAGTGGAATCATTTCCATTGTATTAAGTGTATTTGTCGTATTCCAAAGTATGATGGCAGGCCTTGCCAACGCACTAGAAGAAAGTGGACAATCCAGTGGCAGTGCAGGACTTGTTGTTAGTATATGCATGCTTTGTGGAGGAATTGTATCGATTGTATCTAGAAAGAACAACTCTAAAGGCACAAAAATTGCACTTATTATTCTGTTTGGTTTAGCTACATTAACAGGCTTTGTACTTGCAGGTAACTATTCAGACCTATATATATGGTCTTTTTGGTGCTTGATCAATACAATACTCGCAATCATTTCATTAAGAAAAGGTATCAGAAATTAAAACTGATACCTTTTAAGTTATAATAGATCCTTTGTTTTTCGAACCAAGTATAACGGAAGATTTGTAAAGTCACCATCCTTACGATACCCACGTTTAGAAAAACGATATGCATGTTGAGGTGCATTATTTGCGACATATGTCTTAAAAGAATTGGCAGATCTATCCTCACCACCCTTTACTTCAATCGGAATAATTTCCATTTTATTTTGAACCACAAAATCAATCTCACCATTTTTATCCGAATAATATCGGGGTTCAACTTCAAATTGTCCTTGAAGTTGTTGTAAAACATAGTTTTCTGTCAATGGTCCTTTAAATTGATAATCTGTTCTCAATAATATCGCGCTATTATCCACGCCCGCCATTTGTTTGAGAAGTCCTGTATCAAACACAAACAGTTTAAACTGATCCAATTTATCAAAAGCAGATAATGGATGTTCCATCTTAGACACATTATATACACGATTCAACATACCAGCTGACACAAGCCATTCGATTGCTTCTTCAAAATCTCTAGCTCTAGCCCCTTCACGAACAGCACCATACATAAACTTCTCGTTGGGTTTCGCAAGTTGAGAAACAATACTTCTGAATACCATTAAAATACGTCCACTATTCACTTTTCCATTATGCTTAGAAAAGTCATTTTCATAAACCTCAATCAATTCTCTTTGTATCTTAGATACCATGGCAGGATCTTTATACTTGATCCATGAAGATACACATTCAGGCATACCACCAATAATAAGATAATAATTATAAGCATCTAATAAACGTTGATGGAAAATTTGTTCAATAACTTGTTCTTTTTGAATACTTTCATAATATGCATATAACCCAGAATCTATCGCATTTAAAAACTCATCAAACGTCAATGGATAAATATCTAAAAGATTAACCATACCTACAGGATATGATTTTGGCTTAGCCAATAATGTGCCTAAAAGACTACCTGCCGTTATCACATGATATTCATTCGCTTTTTCTTTAAAATATTTAAGCGTATTTAATGCTTCAGGACACTCCTGAATTTCATCAAATATAATCAAAGTTTTTTCAGGTTCAATTTTTTCATCACTGATCATAGAAAGAAGTTCGATAATACGATTTGGATTTTTATTAGTTTCAAAAATAGATTTTAGTTCATCCTCCTCATCAAAGTTAAAATAAACATAATTATCATAATAATTCTGACCAAATTCTTTCATCAACCAAGTCTTACCAACCTGTCTTGCACCTCTTAATACCATAGGTTTTCTCTCAGGACTATTTTTCCATTGAACTAGCTTTAAAATCGCATTTCGCTTCATGAAACCACCTCTTGAATTTAAGTTAACACATTTTTCCATGATTTTCTATACCTATTTAACACATTTTTCCAGGCTTTTTATAATTGATTTAACACATTTTTCTGTAATTTTAGATACCTTTTTTACACATTTTTCTGAAGTATCAAAAAAAGGCAGCATTTAAGCTGCCTATCTTACCATATCACGAGTAATGTCTTTTAAGCTTTTAGCCCCACACATCTCCATAGTATCTGCTAGTTCACTACCAAGTTTATCTACCAATACTTGAATACCTTCTTCTTTTGCTCCATAGATCGCATTCACGAATGGACGAGCTACAATGACGGCATCTGCACCTAATGCCAAAGCCTTAAAGATATCGACGCCATTACGAAGTCCACCATCCACAAAGATTTTCATGCTTCCATCGACCGCCTTAACAATTTCTTCTAAAACTTCAGCTGTTGCAGGCGTCTGATCTTGAACACGACCACCATGATTCGAAACCACAATTGCACTAGCTCCTGCTTCTTTTGCCTTTAAAGCACCCTTCACACTCATTACACCCTTCACAATAAATGGTACAGGTGTATTTGAAATAATAGCCTTTAATTGCTCTGTATTCATTCTTCCTGCAGGAGGCTGACACCCCTTTAAGAAAGGAAGTCCAGCTGCATCTACATCCATCGCTACCGCAAAGGCATTACTATCTAAGGCTAGATTTAATTTCTCTAAATACGTTTCTAAACTCCAAGGTTTAACGGTTGGAATCGCAAAACCATTATTTTCTTTAATGATGCGCGTCGCATTGATCATAATATTTGGATCTTTTCCATCTCCTGTAAATGCACAAATACCCGCATTCATACAACCTCGAACTAAAATATCATTATATCCATTATCATCGTATACATCCGAATAGTGCATTCCTACAGCTCCAACAGGCCCTGCAAAAATTGGATACTTAAATGTATGACCAAATAGTTCTAATTCTGTACTTACTGGCTCATTATCTGTAATTGTATCCATATTTACACGAATGTTTTTCCAAGCATCATAGTTGCGCATCGCAACATCCCCAATACCTTTAGCACCAGGACCTGGCATCGTATTTCGACATGCCCTTCCATCACACACAGGACAAGACTTACATAACTTTGTCCCCATCACTTCACGACTTTTTTCCATCAATTCCATATAATTCATAATCATTCCTCCATTACATTCGCTATAACCAAGCCTAATATTCCAGCTAAAAGCTTTACAACCACAAACCAAGTCACACTATTTGGATTTACTCCGGCAATAAAACCAAGTTGCCCACCAAACACAAATGCTCCACTCAAAGAAAAGGCAGCATTTAAAATCTTACCTTTTTTATTCATTTTCGAAAAAAGCGGTAACATCGCAATACTTGTTCCAAAAGATAAGATAATTCCCATTACTGAATATTTGTCAATATTTAGTATTTGACCTACTTTTTCAATCTGATTCGAAAACTTCCTTAATATAATTTCACAAAACACCAAAGATCCACAGACAATAATACTCATTTGAAATACAATGCGCAAAGCTTCATTGATCAATATTGCGTTTGTGAAGTTCATATTGAAAAAGAATGTCAAACAAACCAGGAAAAAGAAGATATATCCTACGAATTGTACAAGCTTAGAAAATAATGTCAATACGACAATCAACGTTTGAAAAGAAATAAAGAATAATCCTATCAAAATTGCACAAATAAGAATGACGGGTAAAAACACAATCAAAAAATGATCAATATGCAATAAAAAGCCACAACCAATAAGAATGGGTAATAATCCTAAAATACCATACACAACGCCTTTTAAATAGTGACTCAAATCATCTGTATCCAGCTCATTTAAAAAGAGTGGCAATTGAAAACTAATTAAGCATCCTAAAGTGGATGTTAATAATACACCACAAAAGATAAGCACACTTTCAGAATGTGTCATCGACTCTATAATGGAATATCCACCAAGATCTGGCGCCAACAAACTTGAAATAATCATTTCTTTATTTTTGAACAGCGTCGCATGACCATTTAAAAACGCAATCGCAATACAATAAAAGCCTCCTACGCTCATCATAAAATCGCCCATTGTAATAATGCCTCGATCAAAAGAAGTGGCTAGTCCAAGTCGATTCTTAAACATCTTGTCAAATAAGCCTAAAGCAGCAAAGCATAATAAAATAATAATAATCGGATTCATGCATTCATTCTATTATAATAATGAAAAAAAGTCGAAGAAAATTATTAAAATGAGCTTACAAAAGAGCATCATTTATGTTCTTTTGAATTTGCTGATAAAACAGCTTCAACTTGCGCAATTAATTGTTCTTTATCTGGCATATAAGTAACGTATTTTGAAGCAAATATATTGTTGTTTAATCCACCTAATGCATATTGCATATCCACATTTCCTTTATCAGTACATAGGATAAGTCCAATTGGTGGATTATCGTCTTCATCATTTACTTCAGCTGCATAGTAATTCAAATACATATTTAGTTGTCCAACTGCTTCAGGCATAAGTTTAATAGTCTTAAGTTCAATTAATACATAAGATTTTAAAATCTTATTGTAGAAAACCATATCAACGTAATAATGAACATTACCAAAGGTTACTCTTTGTTGCGTTCCAACAAACATAAAACCCTTTCCAAGTTCCAAAAGAAATTTTTCAATTTGTCTTACAAGAGCTTCTTCAAGGTCTGATTCCATCATCGGTTTGTCTTCAGGTAACCCTAAAAATTCAAAAACATATGGATCTTTCACAATATCCTGTGGATTAGCAATCTCATTCCCTTTTAATGCCAAATCTAGTACTTTCTGTTTGTTTGCATCTCCATTAGACAATAGCAATCTTTCAAAAAGAGATGATGATATTTGTCTTCTAAGTTCTCGAACACTCCATTTTGCGTTAATACACTCTATTTCATAAAAGTGTCGCTTGTCTTTATCAGAGATTGATAATAATTCACAATAATGAGACCAACTAAGTCGTTCAGACAGTGTCTGAACGCTTCCGTACTCTTTATAAAAAGTAATCATATTCCAAATATTTGCACGAGAAAATCCTCTACCAAATTTTTTAGTTAGCTCTTTCGAAAGATAAGATATTGTTTTGGATTCATAATCATTATCACTATTATGTGAAACAGCATCTTCCACAATAATTCTTCCAATTTCCATGTACGTTTTTAACAAAGTATGATTTACTTCAACCGAAACATGATTTCTAGCGTTTAGAAGTATATTTTCTATTTCCTGTATCATTCCATTATTCATAAGTTGATTCATTGATGATGCACCTCCATATATATTTATTTGTATTATTGATTATTTTTCAAAAATTCTTTTAAAGAAGAATCTTTAAATTGCTTCTCTACTCGTTCAGAGCATTCTAATAATCCTAAATCATTTTGATTTTTATATCCTTTATTAGCACCATTTTTAATCAAAAATTTAACAATTTCTGTTTCTCCAAACCAACCTGCATTTATCATCGTTTCATTTAAACATTCTTCTTTATTATCAGTTAAATATTTTATAAACTCCTTTAAAACAACAATTCTATTTTCATTGATATTTTCATTTCTACCATATACAGTATGAATCATATATTCTTTAACATTATTTAAAGATTGAATATGACTTAATACAAATTTCAAAATTTCAACCTGACCATTATTACAACTAGGGAAAATTAGTTTATGCCATTCTTCTTGAGTTAATGGTGTTTCATCATTTATTTTTTTGATGTGATCTATTACTTGTTCATCAGTTTGGTTTTGATTTCTTTTACCAATGTAAATTTGTAAATTTTTTAATTCTTGTTCTGACATATTCTCATCTCACTTTCAAATTGGAATTTATTTGATTAGATGTGCTGTAATAATTGTATAACTATAAGAGTTAATAGTTATTTTAATATTATCAATTTCACAATACCAATTTTTACCCTGCTTATAAATATTACAATTCTTATCTAAAATTTTATTTTTACAAAATTCAACTACATCATTAGTATTCAATTTTAGATTCTTCTTAATTCTATCCATCCCCATTTCAGTAGTATGCACTTTACTTATATTATCAAGTAATATTTGTTTATCTTCCATAACTTAATCTCCTCAAAAAATTACTATTTATCTAAACAAAGAATAACATGTTTATATTTACTTTTCATGAATTTCGGATTTATTCATTAGAAACCATTTTACAAGTCACAAAAGTCATTACTTTTTCATCATTCGATGTAGCTTCACCCATTATATCTAAATCTCTGTTTATCAAATCTGAAATAGGGGCATTAAATACATTTGTGGTATCCCAACTAATTTTCATAGTTTCTAAAGAATCATCTATATCGTTAAGATTGATATTCATTACATCAAAAGTCTAATAATTTCTTATTTCTTCTTTAAGAAATTCGAAGTTTTGATAAATGTCCATAGTTTACTACATTTTAATAATCAATATTTCTTCAACCAATATAAATGGAATTTCTGCATTACCATATTGTTTTTCAATATTTCTTCGAACATAGAAATCATGATCCGGTGCTGTACGATTGGTTCATAGTTGATACAATCATCAAATTCTAAAACACCGACAACATCTTTATTTGTTTTTTTCAACAAAGATAAAAGAATGTAAAACTAAATAGAGATAATTGAACCTTTAAATACTTTTATAGTGAATATCTCTATCTTTTTTGTTGCAGTATTTTTGAAAGGATTGGACGTAAATAAAAAAAGGTAGAAATTCAAAACTAATCGAATGCTCCAGAAATCTACAAACCTATGAATTAGAATTCCAATTAACAAAATACATAAGATTTGAATTATTCCAACTCAAATCACCCATTATAAAAAGAGCAGAGATTTCAAACATCTCTGCTCCCTAGTTAATCCTTTAAACTCGCATAGGGTTTTCAACCCTACACCTTTTAGTCGACCTTGGTGCCTAATTGCAGATTACCATAATTTCTTCGACTAATGTGCATTACTTGCTGCAACCTTAACACGAGACCAAAGATCCGCAATGATCTTACGTGTGGCTTCATCATATTGGAACACTTCATCCTTGTCATAACCTGAACGAGGTGTATATGCGTTAATACCATCATAATCTCCACCTTCGCCACCAAGTTCTTCCGTAACTTCTTTATTTGGTGAAGTATATCCAACATAACTTGAATTATCCATGGCTGCATCATAACTTGTAATATAACGAATAAACTCATTCGCAAGCTTAGGATTCTTCGCATTTTTAGGAATAACCATCGCATCTGACCAAAGGTTTGTTCCACTTGTTGGCATATAGAATCCCATATTTTCATTTTCTGACATGACATAAGCCGCATCTCCAGAATAAATAAGTCCAAGAGCTTTTCTAGCCTGTGCCATATTATCAATGATTTCATCCGTAACAATTTCTGGATCCATTGTCTGAACGCATTGTACTAACCAGTTAAACGCAGCATTCAATTCATCCGCACTTGTCGTATTCATTGAATATCCAAGTGCTTTTAATGCCATCATAAATGAATCTCTTTCAGAATCATATAGATAGATATCCCCTTTATATTTCTGATCTAAGAAAATATTCCAACCTTCATTTTCCAAGTCCTCTTCCGATACTTTTGTCTTATCATACACAATTCCAACAGTACCCCAGAAATAAGGAATTGAATATTCATTCTTTGGATCATAAGGAAGTCCCTTGATTGCTTCCATCAATTCACTTAAGCACTCTTTACGTGTTTCTGGTTCTAATTTTTGAAGCATATCTTCCTGCATCATTCTTTGAATCATATAATCACTAGGAACCAATACATCATATGCATCCCCATTGGCAACCTTGATATACATTTGTTCGTTTGAATCAAAGTTATCCATAATAACTTTGGCACCTGTTAATTCTTCAAAACCAGAAATAATATTTTCTCCAGTATATTCACCCCAGTTATATACATGTAAAGTCTGTCCTGCATAAGGTAAAGTACTTGCTGATTTATTTAAACCAAATAAAGAAGCTACTAAGCCAACGACTACAACACCTGCAACTGCCCATTTCCAAGGTTTATTTTGTTTTGAAGGACTCGCCTTTTTTCGAATCATTGGCAAAACATTCACAATTGTTAATGTGATTGTAATCAACAATACGACTAATGTACTAATCGCATTTACACTTGGATTAATACGCTTAGACATTGTATACACCATAATACTCAAGTTCTTTACACCTTGACCCGTTACAAAATATGAAATAACGAAATCATCAAAAGACATTGTAAACGCAATTAAAGCACCTGAAACAATACCCGGCATAATTTGTGGCACAATAACTTTTACTAAAGCCTGCCAAGGTGTAGCTCCAAGATCCATTGCGGCATCTGCCAGGTTTGGATCTAAAGATTTGATTTTTGGCATAATACTCAAAATCACATATGGAATACAGAAAGCGATGTGTGCAAGTAATAATGTCACAAATCCCTTTTCAATTTGGAAAGTGATAAATAAAAGCATCAATCCAATGGCTGTAACAATTTCAGGGTTCATAATTGGAAAATCATTGACCTGACTTATAAAAGTACGCAATACTTTCTTTGATTTTGATAAACCAATCGCTGTAATCGTACCAATGATTGTAGAAATAATCGTTGCCAATAAGGCAATCACAATAGTGACATACAAAGATTCCATCATACCATGGTTTTTAAGCATAGCCTCATACCAACATAATGAGAATCCTGTAAAATGTGTTAATGATTTTGAACTGTTGAAGGAAAAAATAATCATGAATAATATTGGTGCATAAAAGAACACCAATAATAAAACCATGCCTACTTTACCTAATACTCTTTTATCTTTCGACATGTCTATTTTTCCTCCTTATTACGCTCTTCCAATTTTCTTACAAGCATCATTAGAAGCATCATGATCATAGCCATGATCATTGAGATTGCGGAACCAAAGTTCCATTCTCCAACGGTAATGAATTGATTTTCAATCACGTTACCAATCAAGAAGAATTGTCCTCCACCCAATAATTTAGGAATGAAGAATGAGCTTACGGCAGGTAAGAATACAAGTGTAATACCTGAAACAACACCAGGTAAAGAAAGTGGGAAAATAACTTTCCAGAAAGTTTGAAATTTATTGGCCCCCAAATCCTGTGCAGCTTCTAATAAAGATTTATCCATCTTCGTCAAAGCTGTATTGATCTGTAGAATCATAAATGGCAAGAAGTTATATACCATACCAATCAACACGGCAGCTTCTGTATATAAAAGTTCAGTGTGTATTCCAAACAAACCTAAAAAGCTACTAATAATTCCATCGCTTGATAAAATTCCAATCCATGCGTATGTTCTTACAAGCATATTGATCCAAGTAGGAAGTGTAATCGCAAGAACTAAGATTTGTTGAATCTTAGGACTATTTTTTGAAATAAAATATGCGATAGGATAACCAATCAACAAACAAATAATGGTTGTCTTAATGGCAATCCATAAAGAGCGCCATAAAATCAACAAGAAATCTTTGTCTGTAAAGAAACGAACATAGTTATCCAATGTTAGCTTAAAGTGCACAATACTGTTGCCTTGCTGAATGACTGAATAAAACGCAATCAGCAACATCGGAAGCAACAACATAATACAAGCCCAAACAATATAAGGGATTGCTAATTGTTGAAATTTTTTCATTTTCTAGAATCCCATTTTCTCCATAACATGAATATCTTCTGCAAAGAAAGTAAGTCCGACTTCTTTTCCTTCCTCTACATAATCCGTTGTATGAATCTTAAATTCACGTCCTGTTGTCCAGAAAGTAACCTTATAAACACCTTCCGTAATTGTTTCAGGATCAAAATCATAATCTACATCTAGATCTACCGTCTCGTTTTCATCATCCAACTTCCAACCTTGTGCATTCGCCCAAGTCTTCAAATCTGTATCAATAGCCATAGATTCCTTGATTTCATCGACTGTTTTAAAGAAGTTAAATGCAGATACAGCTTCATTTGCCTTCTTGTTTTCAACAACTCTTTGATCTACAACCCAAATCTTACGAGTGATCGAAGTTTTATTATTTGTTGAGAAAGTAACAGTATATTCTCCTACTTCCTGTTTTAAATCTGTATCAATATCATGAATAGAAATGAATTCATCCGTTTCAGGATTCCAGGCTTGTGCATCGGCACGCGCAATGATTTCCTTGTCATCAATATCTTTCATATCTTCTAAATCTAGATAGAAGTCATTGGCAGAAATTTTTTCTTTTCCATCCTCACTTGTGATCGCATAGTTTTTGTTTACGTGCATATTTACCGTAACATGCGTACCAGGAACTGTTTCCACCATAATTTCATAGTGAACACCCTTAAATAATACACTTTCAACTTCTCCAGTCATCTTGCCATCTTTTACATCCACAATATCAATATCTTCTGGACGAATCACAACATCCACTGGTTCATTTTCTTTATATCCAACATCCACACAATCAAATGTAATGTCATCAAAACGTACTTTTTTATCGCAAATCATACGAGCCGGAATAATATTACTTTCCCCAATAAACTTGGCAACATATTGATTGACAGGCTCATTATAAATATCTTCAGGACTTCCAACCTGTTGAATCTCGCCATCTTTCATAATAACGATCTTGTCTGACATTGTTAGCGCTTCTTCTTGATCATGTGTAACGAAAATAAATGTGATTCCTACTTCTTGTTGAATCTTTTTCAATTCATACTGCATCTCTTTACGAAGTTTCAAATCTAGTGCACTAAGTGGCTCATCTAACAATAATACGCTTGGCTCATTAACTAGGGCACGCGCAATCGCAACACGTTGCTGCTGACCACCAGATAGTAAAGTAACATCTTTATTTTCAAAACCTTCAAGACCAATCAGCTTCAACATTTTCATAACTTTTTGATCAATGACATCCTTACTCATCTTCTTGATTTTTAAACCAAACGCAATATTGTCATATACATTCATATGAGGGAATAATGCATATTTTTGGAAAACTGTATTCAACTCACGCTTATAAGCCGGAACCTCACAGATATCTTCTCCATTTAAGATGACTTGTCCTTCACTTGGTTCTAAAAAACCACCTAAAATACGTAATAAAGTTGTTTTTCCACATCCACTAGGCCCTAACAGAGTGACAAACTCATTTTCATATATATCTAAATCAATACCCTTTAATACAACTTGTCCATCAAATTCTTTCACAATGTGACGAAATTGAATTAATTTATTCTTTTCCTGTTCCATCTATACTCTCTCCTTGTCCATTAAAATACAGGTGGTGTAGATAGCCACAATACTTTGGCATCCGCACTCGATACGTTTTCTAAATAATGCCCTTCCTTACCTGTAATATAGAAGGTTTCTTTTGATTTAACTTTTAACCTTTTATTACCAACAACTAAAACAATACTACCCTTTAAAACATAGCCAAATTCTTCACCTTCATGCGCCTTGACTTCTTGTGATTTTGCCCCTGGCTTCAAAGTCAATAGAATTGGTTCCATTTGATTCTTTTGTGCATTTGGAACAATATATTCTGTAACAAAATCTTCTTGTTCATTCACAAAAAAATCCTGAGTATGAAAAACAATTTGTTCTTCTTTACTCGACTGAAAGAAATCCGCTAAATTCGTTCCTAGAGCTTCCAAAATATTTTCTAATGCAGAAATATTTGGACTTGTTAAATCGCGCTCTAATTGGGATAAAAAGCCTTTTGTTAATTCACTACGATTCGCAAGTTCTTCCAAAGTCAACCCATTCTGGGTTCGAAGCTCTTTTAGTTTTTTGCCTATTTTCATTCAATCACCCCTGATTTGTTTTTTATACTAAACTTTTTGTTTCATTAAAAGAACAAATCTATTATATAGGAAACCTTCAATTATGCAAGAAAAAAAAGAGCAATTTTTCTTGCTCCTAAGTTAAAACTATTTAACACTTCCTGCATTGCGCAAACGATACAACACACAACTCGTCATAACAGCTAAATAAAGGGCTTCACTCATACCATGCGTCTGCAATGTTAAGGGATAATGATCGCGTATGATAAAGTCCATACTAATATTTGTACTTTGCGATATTTTAAAGATCTTATCCACATTGATTTGTCCTTCATCCCAATACTTTGATGTATTCCTTGACACTTCCATATACTTACCGAATTCAGTTTGTGAAAGAGAAAACACAACTTCACGTATAAAGCGCATGCGATCACCCATATCGGTTTCTAAATTATAATTATAATCTTTAATTTTTTTACTTCGCGTAACACCCATAAATAGTTCTGGATGTACTAATTTTATAATATCTTGAATCTGATTTATCGTTAATCCTTCTAAACTAATTGGCTGATTATTCATTTCATCAAAGAAAATGGAATCAATCGACCGGTTTTGCTTATCTGCAAGAAGCAAAACAATCCTTACTTGTGTACGATTTTTTGAGTGAATCTGCCTTCTTAAATTACGCAAAGACATATGGGCTGCTTGGGCAACTTCTTCTTCAGATATATTATGATCTTCAATATATTGAATAATTTGTTTCATAAAAAAACACCCCCATGTTTAACATAGAGATGTTTGCTTTGTTTGTACTCGACCATATTTTAAAAATCAGTCGATAAAAATGTTTTTTAAGCCTTAGTTGTATTATCACTTTGAATATTCTTGATAATATCCGTTAGATCCGCTTCATTGATAGCTCCATCATAGAAATCATTTAAAGTTTCAATCAATCCTTTATTATCTGGTAAAACCGTTTCAAATACATCTTTCATATGCTCAGCTTCCATACTTGAACCTGCATACTTAACAGTCGCATGAATCAAAGATGTATAAATCACATTCACCAACATTAAATGATATTTATTATTATAACCATCATTACGATTATCAATGACTGTGTGTGGACTAATTAGAGCTGTACCTTGATATTTAGCTAAAGTAGGAAACTCTAAATACAAACCTTTTACTATTTTATAGGTCATTAATTTTAATGCATATACACACGCAAATTGTTCTAAATCACCTAACATATTTAAACGGTTTTCACTGTCACAAACCTTTTTGAAATTAATATCTAACAATCGAGCAATTACATCACTCACACATTCTAGATTGGTCTTACAAACCACTTCTTGACGACCATCTAGATCGGTTGTGATCACAAATAAATCGCCTTCTCGATCATAAAATATATTATCTGAATGTCTTAAATTCACCATACAATCACCTTTAACGAATAAAATTCGTACCCTTTCTTACTTCTTTTTCTGGCAAACCATATGCCTCTTTACCTAAGGCAATACTTTTCATTAAGAAAATCATATTACGAGCTAAAGTACGCATTGTCTGTTTTCCCTCTTCATCTTGATTGGCTTCAAGCGCATTATTTCCATGAATCGAATTCCAATATTGACTTGATACAACGGGCATACCACTAATCGTGAAATATTTATTTAATTCATCAAAAGTAGCACTAGCCCCTCCTCTTCGACAAGATACAACACTTGCACCAACTTTCATTGTCTTATCAAAACAAGTACTATAGAATAGACGATCTAATACGGCAATCAATGTTGCATTCGCACTGGCATAATATACTGGACTTGAAACAACAATTCCATCTGCCTTTTCAAATTTAGAGGCAATTTCATTCACAATATCATCAAATACGCATTTACCTAAATTCGTACATGCACCACAAGCCATACAACCACGAACAGCTACATTTCCAACTTGTACAATTTCAGTTTCAATACCATTTTCTTTAAATACAGCTTCCATTTCACGTAAAGCCAAATCATTTACTCCACTTGGATGTGGGCTTCCATTCAACATTAAGACTTTCATATTTTCCTCCGAAAAAAACTATCTCTATTTTATCATTTGCGTCAACATGATAAAATAGTTTTTATGAAACATATAGTAACTGGAATATTAGCACATGTCGATGCTGGAAAAACCACATGTATCGAAAGTATGCTTTATACATCAAAAACAATTCGAAAATTAGGACGTGTTGATCATCAAGATGCTTATCTAGATTATGATAGTCAAGAACGAGAAAGAGGTATTACAATTTATTCAAAGGAAGCTCATTTTCATTGGAAGGATAGTGAAATCTACTTGATAGATACCCCAGGCCATGTCGATTTTTCAAGCGAAATGGAAAGAAGTCTTCAAGTATTAGATTTAGCCATTCTCTTGATCAATGGACAAGATGGTATTCAATCTCATACTTCAACGATTTGGAAATGTTTAAAACACTATAACATTCCTACATTGATTTTTATCAATAAAATGGACATTAGTTATAAGACAAAAGAAGAGCTCATGAATGATCTAAAAACACATTTTTCATCCAACTGCATTGATTTTAAATCCACAGATGCTGAAGATGAATTATCTATGTTGAATGAAGATATCATGAATCATTATCTGGAAACAGAAACAATTGATACTTCACTTCTTCAACAAGCCATCTTCAAAAGAGAATGCTTCCCTGTATTCTTTGGTTCGGCCTTAAAAATTCAAGGCATTGAAGATCTAATGGATGCGATCATTGATTTATCATTTATCAAAGAATATCCAAAAGAATTTGGCGCTCGTGTATATAAAATATCAAGTGATGACCAAGGCAATCGCTTAACTCATGTAAAAATCACAGGTGGTGTATTAAATGCCAAAGATAAAATTGGCGCAGATGAAAAAGTGGATCAGATTCGTTTGTATAATGGAAAACAATTTGAAATGGTGCAAACCGCCTATCCAGGTATGATTTGTGCTTTAAAAGGATTAAACAACTATGAAGTAGGCCAAGGTTTAGGCTTTGAATCCGACATGACAAAACCACTTTTAAATGCCTACATGAACTATCAATTATTACTTCCTGAAGGTGTAGATGCACTTACTATGATGCGCTATTGTAGCGTACTTGCTCAAGAAGATCCACAGCTTCAAATCGAATATGATGAACAAACGAAACAAATTTTCTTGCGTTTGATGGGATCCATTCAAATGGAGATTCTTCAAAAAGAAATTGAGAAAAGATCTAAAGTGAAAGTTGGTTTTACAACGGGTAAAGTTTTATTTAAAGAAACCATTCAAAATAGTGTGATTGGTGTAGGGCACTTTGAACCTTTAAGACACTATGCCGAAGTCCATTTAAAACTTGAACCATTACCTAGAGGTAAAGGCCTTGTATTTGAATCCAATTGTTCCAATGATGATTTGGCTTTAAATTGGCAAAATCTGATTTTAACGCATTTAAAAGAGAAACAACACAAAGGTGTATTAACTGGATCGCCTATAACAGATATGAAAATCACTTTAGTGGCCGGTAAAGCTCATTTAAAACATACAGAAGGTGGAGACTTTAGACAAGCAACCTATCGTGCTATAAGGCAAGGTTTAAAAGAGGCTGAGTCTATATTATTAGAGCCATATTATAGTTTTGAACTGATTATAGAAAATCAATATGTCTCAAAAGCATTATTTGATTTAGAAAATAAGCATTGCACCTTCAAAATTGAAGAGGATATGAACAACCTTGTTCACATTAAAGGACAAGGTCCTGTGCGTGAATTAATGGATTATCAAAAAGATGTCATTGCGTATACAAAAGGTAAAGGTCAATTTATTTGTGAGTTAGAAGATTATCACGAGTGTTTTGATCAAGATAAAGTCATCGAAGAATCTAATTATGACAGTGAAGCCGACTTAAACAATCCAACCGGATCTATTTTCTGTGAACATGGAGCTGGATATTTTGTACCTTGGAATGAAGTCAAAGAACATATGCACCTACAAATTAAAGAAGCCAATAGTTCTTCTTATACTTCTTATGTGAAGCATACAGTTCATGAAGAGGAGTTAAAGAAAGTATTTAACTCGCTTGGTGGAAACAACAAGAAAGCTGAAAAGCCAATCAAGAAAAAAACAAAAGTAGATTTAAATTTAAATCAGATTCATATTGAAGATAAAAAGCCAGAATGCTTAATGATTGATGGATACAATATGATTTATGATTGGCAAGATTTAAAAGATATTGCCAAAGTCAATATTGAATCTGCTCGCGATGAATTAATCAATCGAATCTCGAACTATCAAGGCTATAAACAAATCAAAGTGATTTTAGTATTTGATGGTTATCGCGTTAAAAATAATGCAGGCTCCCATTTCAATCAAGGAAATCTAGATATTATTTATACAAAATACAATCAGACAGCCGATAGTTATATTGAAAAAGCTGTACATGATTTGAAAAAGAAATATGAATTATCCGTTGCGACAAGTGATGGTTTGATTCAAAATGCGATTCTTGCGAACGGCGCAAAAAGAATCTCAGCTCGTGAACTTGAGATTGCCGTAAAAAACGTAAATAAACGTGCACTTTCATACCTAAAGAAATAGTTTATGATATAATAGCGACAAAGATGGAGGAATTTAATTATGACAAGAAAGATTGCCATTATCGGGGCCGGCCCTGCTGGCTATACATTAGCTCAAGAGCTTGTTAAAGCAGAAAATCAGTATCAAATCGACATTTTCGATAAGGAAGCTGAAATAGGTGGAGCCATTTATACTGGTATTCCTGAATATCGTATGCCCAAAACATTCTTAGAAAAAGCCTACAATGGACTAATTGAAGCTGGTGTTAAATTCCATTTTAATACTTTTGTAGACCAAGCTATGTTTAAAGAACTACAAGCCAACTATGATTATGTAGTTGTAGCCATTGGTGCTCAAATTGAAAATACTTTTGGTTTTGAAACAGGCAATGGTGTCGTTGCCGGATTAACGCTACTTTATGATTTAAACATCAACCACAAACAAGAAGAATTTAAAAAATATAAAAAGGCCATTGTTTGGGGTGGAGGAAACGTAGCGATGGATTGCGCAAGATCATTAGTTCGTATTATTGATGATGTAACTATCGTTTATCGTAGATCTTTACAAGAAATGCCTGCAAGCCCTGCAGAAATCAAAGCCTGTGAAAAAGAAGGTGTTAAGATTGCTTTCTTAAACAACATCAAAGACATTTTAAAAGATGAAAATGGAAATGTTTGTGGTGTTCAAGTTGCGAAAATGGAACTTGGAGAAATGGATGAATCAGGAAGAGCAAGCTGCCATGAAGTAAAAGATTCACTGTTCACAATGGATTGCGATCTAGTTGCGATGGCTATTGGTCAAAAAGTTGATTTCACACCATTAAATAACGATTTAAAGACAACCGATACACATGCATCTTCATTAGAGAATGTATACATTATTGGAGATGCCTTTACAGGACCAAAAACAATTGGTAGTGCTGTAATGGAAGGTAAAAAGATTGCCAAAGAAATCATAGGAGCGAAATAATCGTTCCTTTTTTTGTGCTTTAATCATTGAACCTTTACAAGCAGCAAGCATACGTCTACTTCTAGGAATGGATTTATCATTGCACTTTAATGACAATCCCAGAGTGCGTATAAGACATTAAAAGGTGGTAGGCATGAACAATTACGAATTGTTAGTCGTAATTGTATCTGTATTAGGCATTTACACAACTCTAATTGGCTTTGTGATTCAGCTTTTGGTTGAATTAATCAAACGAAAATGAATAAACAAAATAAAAACTACCTACGCCAACTCTAGCAAAGTTTGTAGGTAGTTTTTACTACAACTATTCCCAGAAACATATTTGTATGTTCCTTTTTGCATGTCTATTATATCACAAACGCTTTTCAAATCCACCATCAATTTCTTGATCCTCGCTAATTGTTACGAATGCTTTTGGATCAATTTCATTGACTATTTTTTTGAAGTTACGAATCTCATACTTATTTACAGCACAAAATAAAATATACTGTTCTGTATCTGTATATGCACCTTTACCCATCCAATACGTTACACCACGACCGGTTCTTTCCATAATCACATTCTTCATATTTTCTTTCTTTGTAAAAATCAATACCGTCATGTTGATATTCTGATAGTGGATACGATCACTAATAAAATAAAGTATTGCTACAAAAATAATAGAATAGAGTGATGTCTGTAAATCAAAAATAAAGGCACAAATTGTAAATAAGATCGAATTGATAATAATTGATAGCTTACCTACGGAAAAACCTGGTTTTATCTTCGATAAACAAACACCTGCAATATCCATACCTCCACAACATCCACTACTTTGTAAAGCAAGTCCTACTCCAATGCCACACATCAAAGCTCCAAAAATACAATTTGAAAGCATGTCTGGCATAATCACAATGGATTGTTTTGGCAAAATCGATAGAGTAATGGTTTGCACCACTAAACTAATCACAGTCTTTAGACAAAATTCTTTATTCATAATTTTAAAGCCCATAATGAACAAAGGAATATTGATCATAAAGTTAATGATACCCACCAAATTCATATGTCCAAGACTTGGCACCATCTTTACAATAAAATACTCAATAATCTGTGCAATTCCAATGGCACCACCAAAGTTGATTCCATTAGGTGTCACAAACAAATAAATCCCTAACGAAAGTAAGATACTTCCTATAATTAACTCAATATACTTTTCAATATTTTCTCTCATTTTTTACCTCAGCCTAATCCACATACATAGCTAAGTATAATGGAAGAGTTATTTTTTTACCATTCATTCCACAATTTCCGTTCACAAATTTATATCCATAAGGAATATCTTCATTCTTCAACAATTGATCCATTGATTGCGAACGATTATTTCCTGCCTTTACTTCAACTGGAATTACTTTTGCGTTTTGTTCAATCAAAAATTCTATTTCTAGATTCTTATTTTGGTAATAATGAAGCGAATGATTGCTTTTCATTAAAATATCCGCTATTAAATTTTCATATATACCACCCTTTATTGGACCCATTAAAGTATCATTTAATATGGTTTGTTTCATTTCAAAACCATACATTGCGACCAGCAAGCCTAAATCCGTTAAATACATCTTAAAGAATTTATCTTTTTCATATCCAACTAATGGAAATTGGCAGGCAGATACATTTTTGCAAAGCCATACAAGCCCAGCATCTCTTAACCACTCAATACTATTTTCAAATTTTCTTGCGGTAGCCTTAGATTCCACAACCGAAAATTGAAATTTTTTATTCTCCTTTGCGAGTTGCTTCGTAATAGACATGTAACAATTCTTTACCTTTGGTTTTTCAGATGATGAAGCATACTTCGAAATATCATCCATATAACTTAAAATAATTTGTTCCTGGACTTTTTGTACTTGTCCAAAATGGTTTGAATCTAAATATGTTTGCACAACAGCAGGCATTCCTCCTACGACGATATATTCTCGAATCAATCGCATGAATTGATTATGTATTTCATCAGGAATTCTTTCTTTTGAATCATAATATTTTTTTAATATCGCTAATGAATTTTCATTATATCCTTTTGCCCACAAGAATTCTTCAAAATCTAAACCATACATTGTAACTGACAACTCATAACCTACCGGTATGCTCGTTACTTCTTTATAGCTGATACCTAATAAGGATCCACTTGCGACTACATCATATCTATTATCTAACGCCAAAAATTTCAATGCCGTACGCGCATTCGGACATTCTTGAATCTCATCTAAAAAAATTAATGTTTTATCTTCGATAAATCGTATATGAGGCATCACCAATGTCATTCGTGAAAATATTTCCTCAGCCGATAATGAATTTTCAAATATGGTCTTTAACTGAGGATTCTCAATAAAATTTAAATAAATATAACTCTTATAATTTTTTCTTCCAAAATAATCAATAATATACGTTTTACCAATTTGCCTTGCACCACGAACCAATAAACACTCTTGATTTTTTTCTTTTGACCATTTCAACAATGTATTATAAAACTTTCTTCTTAACATAGATACCTCCTAGCCCCATTATATCATTTTTGCATATTTTTAGAGGATATTTTTTACCTTTATGCATATTTTTCGAAGTTATTTTAAATAAAAATGCATATTTTTCGAAGTTATTTTCGATCCATATGCATATTTTTTCTATTTATCCATTATTTGATAGTATACGTGTCGAATAGCCATGACAGGATGATACAACAACATTCTAGGTCCCGAAAAGCGCATCACTTTACGAATTTTTTCTCTTTTGTCCTTCTTGTAACAATGTACCTTACATTGCGAACAAAATGTCTTTGTTTCCATAAATGGACACTTTTCAATACGCTCCTTTGCGTATTCATACAAAGCCAAACATTCTTGACATAATTCTTTCTCTTTATGATTTTTTCTACAATACAAGTGTATCATTTCATACACTGTACGCATTTCTTTTTCTCGCTTATCCATTAGCTCACTCGATTGGATTCCATATGAATCACACGATCACAATGTGCAAGTGTTGATTCACGATGTGACACAAAAACAATCGTTTTATCCTTTCTAGATTTATAAATAGCTTTCAAAATGATTCCCTCATTTAAACTATCCAAGTTACTTGTAGGCTCATCTAATAATACAAGTTTAGAATTATGTAAAAACATACGCGCCAGACCCATTCTTTGTCTTTCACCACCCGACAAAGAACTACCAAGTTCTTCCACCATTGTCTTGTAGCCATTTGGCAAAGATTGAATATACTCATGAATATTTGCCTTCTTACAAGCCAACTGAATTTCTTCAATTGTCGCATCTTGTTTAGCTACTCTTAAATTATTTTCAATCGTATCATGGAAAAGAATCGTTTCCTGTGTTACATAACCTTCGTTTTTTCTTAGATTTGAAGTATTTAAATTCTTAATATCCATCCCATCCACTAAAATATTTCCGCTTGAAACATCCCAAAAACGCATCAATAATTTTAATAAAGTACTCTTTCCGCTGCCACTCTTACCTTGAATTCCAATCACTTCATTTTCTTGGATATTTAAATTCATATTTTTTAAGATTTGTTCTTCGTCATACGCAAAATCTACATTTGAAATATCTAATTTATTAAATTTAGCTTCATTACCATTTACTACCTCTTCAACCATAGGTATTTCGTCCAAAAGCGAGATAACTCTTTGTCCAGCACCAATCGTTTGCGATAATGTAGATCCTAAATTTGCTAGTGCGATGACAGGTCCAAAAGAAGAAATTTGAAGAACACTCGATACAATCATGGATTCCATTGAACTATTCAAAAATACATGAATCAAACATAAACCTAATGATAATAAGACCACGCATAGGTTCGTTAATGAAATTGTCTTTGCCTGAAAATGTTTCAGTTCCTTTTCGTGTTTTGCCAATAAAGCTGTTTGATGATTTAAACCCGACAAGCGACGATCCGTATCCATATACTGCATACTTTCCTTCAAGCCACGCATGCTTTCCAATACATAACTATTTAGATTGGCAGCTTCTTTTCGATATTCTACACCAATATGTCTTGATTGTTTTGAAATATAAATTGGTAAAACTATACCCACTAAAACATAGGCTAAAAGCGAATAGATTCCATAGATCCAGCCATATTGCATTTGAATAATGATACAAACGAAGCTTGTGACAAACGCAATACAAATAGGAGAAATGGTATGTGCATAAAACACTTCCAACAATTCAATATCGGAAGTAATCAAAGAAATTAAACTTCCTTTATCTTTTACTTCTAATTTTGCAGGGCACAACTTTCTTAACGCTCCAAACACCTGATCACGAATTCGAGCTAATAATTTAAAGGCAATATAGTGATTACATGCCTGCTCTGCATAACGTAAGATTCCTCTTAAAAGGGCACACACAAACAACAAGATCACAATCGTATGAAAACTAAACGTAGGATCCTTCACCAATGCCATACTTGATAGAACAGGGATAAAGATAGCACACAAAAAGCCGGCCACACCCATTAAAATGGCACAAATCATAAATCCTGTTAAAGGAAATACAAGTTTGACTAATCGCGAAAATATTTGAATTGTACTCATACTAGGCACCATATCTTTCTAGTTCTTCTTGCGTATTAAATAACTCGCAATAAACTCCGTTTTGTTGAATCAGTTCTTCATGACTTCCACTCTCTACAATATTTCCATCTTTCAAACAATAAATTTGATTTGCTCTTTTAAGATTTGCCAGACGATGCGAGATACAAAGCACGAGTTTCTCTTTTGACAACTCATATAAAACTTCCATTATTTTATTTTCACTCTCTACATCAATATTACTTGTCGCCTCATCCATAATATAGATGGGTGAATCCTTTAATAAAGCTCTAGCCAAAACTAAACGTTGTCTTTGCCCTCCAGACAAATTTTTACCACCCTCTAATACACGCATATTAAGTCCGCCTTGTTCATTCACAAAATCAAGGATACCTACTTTTTCTAAAACTATATTCATTTCTTTATCAGACACATCTTTAACCATAGCTAAATTATCTCTAAGACTTCCACTAAACAAGTAGCTTTCTAAAGAAACTGACGTTATATATGGATAGATATTTATATCTTTGATTTCATAGCCAGACAACTTTAATTCACCACTATAATTTGTATATTGTCCCATCAACAAAGAGGCAATTGTACTCTTTCCACTACCACTCTCTCCTACAAAACCAATCATTCCTTTATTCGCATTAAAACATATACCGTGTAAAACTTCCTTATCGGTATATCCAAAGTGTAGATTTTGAGCAGAAATTGAATATGAATCCAATTTTACATTTTGTTTTTCTTGAATATCTTTTTCTAATATCGCAAACAACTTATCACTTGCCGCCATTCCATTCATCGCAATATGAAAATATGACCCTAACTGACGCATAGGAATAAAGAATTCCGCAGATATTAGTATGATAAACAAAGTTTGAAACAAATCATTAGTTCCTGTTAACGCAAACACAATGCCTAATGCACTACCACCATAGGCAACTAGATCCATGACAGTAATGGAATTTAACTGCATTGTCAAAACGCGCATTGTGATCTTACGAAAATTTTCACTTTCCACATTCATCTTCTTATGATAATAACCATCTGCTTCATATATTTTAAGTGTAGTCAATCCTTGAAGATTTTCTAGAAAACTATCCCCTAATTTTGTGTATTGCCCCCAATAACGATTTAATAATCTTTTCGCAAACTTTTGTACAAACACAATCGACATTGGAATTAACGGAACACAAACTAGTAAAACCAAAGCGGCCTTAAAATTCATAAAAGAAATGACAATAAATAAAGTCATTGGTGCAATTAAAGAATAAAAGAATTGCGGAATATAACTGGCAAAATATGTTTCTAATTGTTCGATTCCTTCAGTTGATAATTGTACAATTTCAGCTGTACTCCACTCATTTGTGTAACTGTTCCCTATCTTAGAAAGTTTCTTATATAAACGACTCCGTAATGTTTCCTTTACTATATGACTAGACTCATACGACATCTCAATCGCTTTTTGATTCACAATATAACGAAGAATTAAACATATAAAAAGGATTCCAACCAATGAAATACTTCTATGTCTTGTGATAATCCAACACAAACATGCCGTTGACAATACGTTACAAACAAGTCCTATCCATTGATACAGCACATTTTTTTTAATAAACGGAATACTTTCTCTTACCGAAAACAATAATTTTTTATTGATCATAATCCACCTCAGTTAGTCAAAGCAAATTGAGTTTACAATAACTAACTATAGATGTCAAACATAAGTATCATAAAGCTAACTGTAGCGAATAAAAAAACAACTAAATTTCTCTAGTCGTTTATTTCAGATACTTTGATTGTTTTAATAACAGGCTGTTTACTTTCAGCAATCGTACCATTATCATCCATTGGATCTGCATCTTCGCAAATTTTGTCTACAATCTTCATTCCTTTAGTAACATGTCCAAAAGCTGCATATTGACCGTCTAATGAATCATTGTCTTCTTGCATAATGAAGAATTGTGAACTGGCTGAATCATAATCTGAACTTCTTGCCATCGAAATCACACCACGCTTATGCTTAATATTATTTTTTACACCATTATCCTTAAATTCACCCTTGATTGTCTTATCCGAGCCTCCTGTACCATTCGCATTAGGATCTCCACCCTGAATCATAAAACCTTTCATGATACGATGGAATGTCAATCCATCATAGAACCCGGATTGGGCAAGGTCTACAAAGTTTTGTACAGTAATTGGAGCTGTTTTCCCATCCAACTTTAATGTAATTGTTCCATAGTCCTTCACTTCAATTTTTGCGATATAATTCTTCGTCTCTTTTTGACACCCAAATAAAGATATGCATAGAACAAACGAACATAGAATCGTTAATAGTTTTTTCATCATTTTCCACCTCTTCCTTATTTTAACAGGACAAGCCAAAGAAAAAAAGGATGTTTCCCATCAAAAGACAGGTAAACATCCTTGCATTCAACTATAATTAGCTATTAGTATTCTAATCTTCTGTAGTAACGACGAATTTCCATTGGGTGACGAGTTTCGATTTCCATGTGAACGTCAATTCTGTTGTTTACAGCATGCATTACATGGTGAGACAAGTGTTTACGATATTTTTCGCTAATACCCTTTAATTCGTAATCTTTAGAATCGATAATTGTGTAGTTTGCACAAATTCTTGGAATGAAGTTAGCAACACGTTCAGATAATGGACGTTGAGCATCTTCACCAATATAAATTGTAACTGGAGTTTCTTTAGTTACGATTTCGAACATACCGTGGAAGAATTCATTTGATGTGATTGATTTAGTTTTTAACCATAATTGTTCTTCCCAGTAGCACATTGCGTATGAGTAAGTTGCTCCCCATTGGTTACCAGCACCTACGAAGTAGTGCATTTCATCATTCCAGTGTTTTTTAGCGAATTCAATTGCGAATGGTTCAGCTTGTTTTTCAACTTCTACTAAATCTTGTGCTAAGTATTTGTCGAATTCTGCATACATATCTTCGTAGTCTTCGAATTCACCATTGTTGAACATGAAACGGTCAGCAACCATGAAGAATTTTAATTGTTCGTTAATTGGATAAGAAATCTTGTAGTCTGCTAAGTCTAATAAGATAGCTTCTTTAGCATCTACGAATGAAATAACTGTAGCTCCAACTTCTGTTTTGATTTTTTTGATTGCATCAACTACTTCTTTTGTATTTCCAGTTACAGAAGAGATAATAACAACTGTATCTTTAGTAATACGTTTGTTTCCTGTAGTCAAGTATTCTGCAGCATTTTCTGCCCAAGTTTCAATAGCTGACATTTCTTTCATGTGTACAGTCGCCTGCATAGCACTTGCCCATGTACCACCAACACCTAACCAGCAGATATTTGAATATCCACGTTCACAAATTTCATCCACGAATTCGTTGATTTGAGGGCGAAGAGCCAACGCTCCATTCACGCTATCAATTTTTGCTTGTTCATTAAATTTAATCATTTTATTGTTCCTCCTCATCTAATGAATTAACCTGCTAATACGCCAAAATAAGCACCGATTACACCAATGATCATTGTTCCAAAAATTAAAATTACTGGATTGACTTTCTTTTTCAATAAGAAGTAATACAACCAAGTACCACCTAAACCAATTAATCCTGGCATAATTCCGTCTAAAATTGATTGTAGTGTTGTAACTTCGTCACCAATTCTAGATAATTCAACATTTAATGTTGTCCAAACCATATCTTTAGACATACAACCAACTACCATAACTCCAAGGATACTTGCAGCAGATAACAATTTATCCATCATTCCATTTTCTTGCATCTTTTGTAAGTAATTGAAACCTAAATTGTATCCAAAGTGAGCACCAAAGTAACGTACGATGAAGCATGGAATATTATAAAGTAAGAAATATAAGATTGGTCCCATGATATTTCCAGCTTGTGCTAAAGAAATACCGATACCAACAGCGATAACACGTAAACATCCAACAAAGATTGAGTCACCAATACCTGATAAAGGTCCCATTAATGCAGTTTTGATACTAGCAATCGCTTCTCCATCAACTTCTCCTCTAGCCTTCATTTCTTCCATTGAAGTAACTACACCACCAACAAATGGAGCCAATTGTGGAGTGATATTAAAGAATTCAACGTGTCTTACTAATGCATCACGATATCCTTCTTCATCACCTTCATAAATCTTTTTCAAGTTGTGATTCATCATCATCGCAAAGGCAATGTGCATCTGACGTTCATAGTTCCATGAGAATTCCATTCCTAAAGAACCTTGGTTAAATGCTAAATTTGTAATATCTTTTTTTGTAATCTTAGAAGTCATCATCGTCAGACACCCCCTGTACAGCTTCTGCTTCTGTAGCTGCTTGTTTATCTAAGAAGTTAAATTTAACCAATACTAAGATAACACCAATCATTGCTACACCTAATACTGGAACACCCATATAAGCAGCTAGAATAAATCCTAAGAAGTAATAAGGAATATTTTGTTTATTAATTGTCATACGCATCAACATTGCAAAACCTAGTGCAGGTAATAATCCGGCAGCTGCCGCCATACCATTAGTAACGAATTCTGGAATTGCATTGATCAAATTACCAACTGCATCGCCACCTAAATAGTAAGCAAACATTACTAACAAGAAACGACGTACTACCGTGATCATACCAATTAACCAGTGTGTAAATACTACACCATTATAATTTCCTTTTTCTGCATAATCATCTGTCCAACGTAAGATGATTGAGTTAAATACGTTACATAAGTTACCTAATGCTTGAGAAACTAATGCGATAGGCATTGCCAAAGTTACAGCTGTTTCAATTCCTCTACCAGTCGATAAGGCAAATGCTGTAGCCAAAACACCACCAACGATTGTATCAGGCGGTATATAGGCACCAACACTAACTGCCCCCATAAAGAATAATTCTAGGCTTGCACCAATTACGATGGATTGCTCCAAATTACCAACTATTAGCCCTACTAATGGAGCTAAGATGATTGGACGGTTGATATAAAGAGAACCCATTTGATCCCCTAAAACACCAAGTGCTGCAACCAAACCAATCAAGATTGCTTGTAACAACATATTCTGCTCTCCTCCTTGCTATGTTTGTTAAAGAACGCTTTCTACCGGCACGCTACTTTCGCTGGCCAATTGTCGGATTTCTACTTCAACACCCTTATCCAACATTGCTTTTATATCCTCTTCATCTTGAGGGCCTACAAATATAGCTTTGCTAATTTGCCGATATCCGTCTTGTTTTTTTGCTCCACCTAAGTTAATACTCTTAATGGCTGGAACTTCTTGTACTAATCGATATGCATCATGAATTGTTTGAACTACAATTAGTAACTTGTACTTATCTGTAACACCGCTGTTTAATGCTTTTACAGAATTTTCAATGTCTTTGATAACCAACTTAACACCTGCTGGTTTACCTAATTTCAAAGTTGTTTTCCACATTTCATCATTCACTACTGCATCACTCGCAACCAAAATACAGTCTGCTTGTACTGCATTTGTCCAAGAGAATGCTACCTGACCATGTAGTAGTCGATGGTCTACACGACATAACTTAATCATATTTCTTCCTCCTAAAATTCTTCTTCATTGTCGTTTGAAAGAAGATCGTTGCAATAAATCAAGCCATCTTTGGCTTCTTGTACACTTTGACGAATCATGTTTTCAATATCATCATCTTGACGCATAAACAAATTCATCAATAATCCAAGATTCATACCTGTAATTAAATGTGTATTTGGACGACTTAAACGCTTCATCCATTCATTATTTACGCTACCACCAAATACATCTGTACATACAATAACAGGATCTGTATCTGGAATATCTTTTAGTGATTCTTCAATCAAATCATTTACATCTTGTCCTTCTTCAACATAAGCTGTAATTATATGCGTATTTGGCTGTTCTCCCAAAATAATTTGAACAGAGTTGTAAATGCCACGTGAGAACGTTCCATGACTTGCCAAAATAAAGTGTCTCATTACTTCTCCTCCTTTCCTAATTTTTCGAAAGCTTTTAAAGTTGTCTGTTCTGCAACCCAAGGCTTTTCATAATATCTAGAAGTCGCTGTTTCCAGTGACAGATATCCATGGTATCCATTGGCCTCTAAATCAAGAAGATCTTGTTTTAGATCTCTTGTTCCATCCGACCATGCCAAATGACCTGTTGGCTTCCCATCCACAAAGTGTGTATGGATCACATCTTTTCCAAATGCATCAAAATAATCTTGAATTGTATTATTGACTCGTGCCATTGCACCAAAATCAATACATACCTTTAACTGTGGATGATTTACCGCATCCAAATATGCCTTTAATTGTTCTACACTATTCACAAGAACAGATTCATCTGGTTGTAAAGCTTCGATTGCCACCAAAATATCATTTGCCTTTGCATAATCACAAACCTTACGCATCATTTCAACCGAACGATTCCATGCATCTTCTTTTGACTCATCATAATAAGCCCAGCCTGTTGTGATTAATATATGTTGGGCATTGACTTCTTTTGCGATATCCACCATTCGACAATAATATGCATATATATCTTCTTGACGCGATGGACTTGCCACATTGTTTGGCTTTGGATTTGTTTGTTCTGGACAAATACCAATGATTTTTACATCATATTTTTTTGCGTATTCCTTAAGCTGTTCTACACTCTGATTTTTATTGTAGTCCACATAGAAATGCATAGGACCCGTCCAAATCTCTACATTTTTAATACCTAAACGATTCATTTCCTGAAAAAAACGTTCAAAAGAATAAAATCTATAATGACTGTTCATTCCACATAATTTATCTTTAAAATTCATCATCGCTTGCTACCTTTCTTTCATCTTCATCATCCGCTATATATTCATATAAGTATGCAATTTCAGAAATTGGCATCTTAACATGATAATTTTTCAACATGGAATCAAAACTTTGATTCACCTGCTCAATAAAATCACTATGGTTATTCGCAAAATCATCTAAATTCTCATATATTTCAATTGCTGTCTTTGTTACCAAACGCTCAACAAGGAAACAAATATGGATATAAATTCCAATGATTGTACGACTTTGAAATTTTTTCTGCATAACCAACTGTAAGTTTTGTACGGATTCACTAACAAAATCCAATAATTTTTGTGGATTTAAAATTGTTAGATTTTCCATGACAGATTGAATTGAGAAATTCTTTAATAAATTTTGATTAAACTCTTCAATTTCATCCTCATCTAAATATGGTTTAAAGATTGAATTTAATATATCAATATCTTTAAAATTCATAATATCTTCTAAAGAAACACTTCGAACCCCTTTTAATTTCAAACTCAATGGTTTTACCATTAAAACCACATCATATTTTTCAAACAAAGGATCATCATGTTTATTTTTCTGTAAACAATCATAGTCATATTCTATAAACTTAATATCCACCTTTTTAGGAAGACTATTCTGCAACAAATGCGATAATTTTTCACTTACTGAAACACTAACATCATTTGTGATGGCAATCGCCTTCTCTTTTTTTGCGACAGATAATATTTTATAATGACACTGATTTTCTTCACACGACTCACTTAGAATTGTTTCTAAATCATGATGCTGAATCATTTTCATCCCAACATTTAATGCTAAAGAAGTAGAGATGTTATTGATTACACCTACATTCATCGTGTCACTAATTACATCTCCAATCTCTTCTAAAGATCCCATATCCACTAATAAGATAATGTTCTTTAAATGCATGTTATTGTTGATATATTCATTTAATTTTTTAGTAATTTCTTCCACTGGCGTATCTAGTGGCATGTCGATTGCTTCAAAAATATAATGATTCAACAATGAGTTTGCTGCATCCGCAATGGAAGAAGCCGTTGAATATCCATGACTCAAAATAATTCCCATGGTATCTTGACCTTGAAGTTCTTTGTTGTACATACGAATATTCAGCATTAAGAAAATCTTATTCATATTTGACAAACTAACATTCGTAGCTGTTTTTATTTGCTTAATAATCTGATCTGCAATAATCGACTCATTCATCATCATGTCTGACATTGTTTGTAAACATTCTTGAATATCTTTTGAATAATTCGATTCCCATTGATTCAATAAAGAAGTATTTCTACCTGTTGAAATAATCATACGCGTTAATACATACGCACAATTTACTGGAAGAATGATGTTTTTCGCATTTTTCACTATATTCAATACATCCATCACTAAACTATTCATCGCATCAATACGAGCATCATGATATGACTGTTCAAACACTAAAACATCATAATAATGACGGACTGCATCTTGACCAATCTCTAAAAATCTAGCTTGTGAATTCACTTTGTTTTTCAAATCCACATATGCATTCAAAAGCTGTTCCCACATTTGAATCATCTTTTCACCTAATTCATGTTTTTCAAATGAATCGATACGCACAAATGTAGCTTCTTCTTTTTCATATTTATCCACACTCATCTGTTCAAGAAGATGTGTCGGTAAGTGATAAATTCTTACTTCCATTTCCTCTTCATGAATGGTTTCACTAAACGCATTGGCACAAATAGCCTTGATAGATTTTTGAAGATCACTTATATTTCCTTGAAATTGGTGATTTACTAAGAAATTACACAACTTCTCTGAAATTAATATTTTTCTTTTTAACCGCTCTTGTTCCTCTTGGAAAAAATGAACAACTAACCGTGTACGCTCATCTTCACTACGTTCTTGTAAACTAGGAATATGACAGATCACTGGTATATTGATTAACAAATTTTCATTTAATGAAATTCTTGGTTCATTTTCAATACAAAGAACAAGCCTTACTTTTGATTGAACACGAACATATTCATTGCCCTCTCGACAAAAGTATCCATAACGAAGGAAGTCTGCAATTTTTTCTTGAGCTTGATCCGACAAATATTGTGCATCTTGTATACACAACATTTTCCCATCTGAATTTTCCAAGATTCCCTTCTTTACTTCACCATTATGTTCATATCCAAACAGATCTTCCATTTGAGCTGTTCGCTCTTCATGTAAAGAAACCTTTTTTACATCTAAAACAATATGACCTTTTTCATTCAAATGATTCTGGCAAAACTCTTTCATGCAGCTTACCAAGTACATCTTTCCTGTTCCACGCTCTCCATATAGAATAATTGGAAGTCCATCTGGATATAATAATGCAGATTTTATCTGAGAAATCGGATAACTTAAGCTGCCATCATACCCGACTGATTTTTGGAAATCCTTCAAATCTGGAGAACTATATTTTAATTCCTGCATTAATTCATGAATTGAAATATATTCATTTTGTTTTAGAACAACACGATAAATTTGTTCTAAAGCATTTTTCGACAAATAATAAACAGGTCTTGAACTGATTTTCACAACCAAATCATCTTTTACTAACTCATTTAAATATTGAGAAGTTAAAGAACGCGAAATACTTAATTCTTTACTAATTGTTATTGTTGTGAAATTTGAAAAACGATCTAATTGAAAATGTTGCGACATTTTTTGAAGATAGTTATAAATCTGTTGTTTTGACGTTAACTGATTCATTTTACACCTCCTAACAAATATCGCCTGTCGACGATATCATTTTATTAAGAAATCAATTTTTAGTCTGTAGTTCCAAATAAAAAAGACACTATTCGGTAAATTTTAAGTAAAATCGACACTTTCGACATCTACTTTTGATTACTGTTAAGCCCTTTCATTTTTAATTGTATCTGCATTCGACACTAAATTGCAAAAATTCTCTATTGTGTCTAATTGCACGACATTTACTTTTTTACGATAGAAAAAGAGCAAAAATTGATGATTTCTGCTCTATAATTCACCTTATCTTTAACGATTTGACTTTTTGATCCACTCTTTTGTACTCATAAGCTTATCTGGGAATGTTTTAAAATCTTTTAATTTCCAAGTCCAGTTTTTATTCGACACAGTTCCTGGTGTATTGATTCGTGCCTCTTCTTTAAATCCACAAATATCCCAAATCGGCAATATGACAGTATCTGCATCCGTATCTAGAGCATATTGACAAAGCATCTCATTAAAAGAACGACTTGAATATCCCTGATTTTTAAAGAATCGACGCAAACTAATACGCTTATTTGAATCATATGTATGATAATCTTCATTACATGTCGCATTATCATGTGTACCTGTATATAACACAGAATTTTTCTTTGCCTTTTTCTTTAATTGCTTAGTTTCCATTCTAAACAATAAAACATCCATGCCAGGTATACCATAATCATCTTCAAGTTCAATCACTTCTGGACGAATCAATCCTAAATCTTCAGCCACCAAAACAATATCTGGACACGCTTTTAAAATCGCGTCCATCAATTTATGAGCTGGTCCTAAGATCCATTTTCCTTCAATAGCTGTTGGACAAGATTCTGGTATCTTCCAATATGTATCAAAAGCTCTAAAATGATCAATTCTTACCATATCATAACAACGGTCCATCCAACTCATACGATTGCACCAAAAAAGATATCCATTCTCTTCTTGCGCATCAAAATCATAGATTGGCATACCCCAACGTTGTCCTGTTTCACTAAAATAATCCGGAGGACAGCCAGCAATAAATTCTGGTTTTCCTTCTTCATCTAATAAGAAAGCCTCACGATTACACCACACATCTGCACTATCTAAATCTACATAGAAAGGCATATCCCCCATAATTTTCAGATTTCTTGCATGTGCATACATCTGGATCTCATCTAATTGTTTATAAAATATAAACTGTAAAAACTGGATATACAAAATTTCGTTCTGATAGTCATTTAAATCGATATCACGATTTTTTGGCCAATTTTTATATTCATCTTCCCATTCAAACCATGGAGCTCCATTGTAAAAACTCTTAAACAACGAGTAAGCAGACCATTCTTCTAACCAGAATGCATCGCGTTTAAACGCCTCAAAATCTTCTTTGAATGAATCAAATTCCTTTTTAAAAACTTTAAAGGCCTTTTGAAAATAAGGTTCCTTAAATTCACGAATCTTATCATATTCAATAAAGTCTTTAAACTTATTACAATTCACAATTGAACTTTGTGTCAATAATCCCATTTCACACAAACGATCCAAGTTAATATAAATAGGATCTCCCGCAAAACTAGAATAAGTTTGATATGGAGAATGAGTGGGACCAGTCATTTGTAGTGGCAATATTTGCCATATACTGTAACCCGCATCCGCAATAATATCAATCATTCGAATTGTTTTTTGCCCTAAATCACCAATCCCTTGATTTGCAGGGATAGAGAAAACAGGACATAAAATTCCTGCACTTCTATTCATTTTCGCACCTTATGTAATCCCTTTCATTACAACTATTTTATCACAATTCATAAGAAAAAGGCTATATATTTCAAAAATATATTGCCTTAATCCATTGAAAACAAATCTTTTAGCTCTTCCTTAGATAATGTTGATATTCCACCATTCGAATTTTCAACAAATAAATCACTCATTTCTTTTTTGCGCTTTTGCATTTCATAAATCTTTTCCTCAATCGTATTCTTCATCAACAACTGATAAACAAGAACATTCTTTGTCTGTCCAATACGATATGCACGGTCTGTCGCTTGATTTTGTGCACTTACATTCCACCAAGGATCAAAATGAATAACAGCCTGCGCCTTTGTTAGATTCAAACCTGTTCCGCCTGCCTTTAAAGAAATCAAGAATACATTGGAATCATCATTTTGAAAAGCATCTACTTCTTCTTTACGCTTCTTTTTATCTACCGCACCCGTAATCATATGATATTTGATGCCTCGTCGATCAAATTCTTCAATGAAATCATCAAAAATACTTGTAAAACTAGAAAACAACAAAACCTTCTTGCCATTCTCTTTTAAGGTTTCAATCAAATCCAAACACATCGAAAATTTTGTACTTTCACCCTTATAGTTTTCGTACAACATTCTTGGTTCGCAACAAATCTGACGTAAACGCGTCATCATCGCAAGAATCAAAATTGAATCTACCTTTTCTAGTTCTAGTTGCTGTTGAAGCTGTTCATTGACCTGAGCCAAATTCGCAAGATACAATTGTTTTTCTTCCGGACTAAAATTCAACCACATATCCTTCTCAACTTTATCTGGCAAATCTTTTAGCACTTGTTTTTTTGTTCTTCGCAAAATAAATGGAGAAACCAACTTTTGTAACTGCGACTTCCTTTTTTCATCTCCCATTTGAATTGGTTTTTCAAAATTCTTTGTGAAATAATTCAAACTATATAAATATCCAGGCAATAGAAAATCAAAAATACTCCACAATTCACTTAAACCATTCTCAATTGGCGTACCCGTTAAAGCTAAACGATGTCTACTCTTTAATGATTTTACACTTTGCGCATTCTTTGTTTTTGGGTTCTTTATAAACTGCGCCTCATCCAAAATAATATATTCAAATTCCATTAGCGCATATAATTCCACATCTCTTCGCAAGTAGTCGTATGTTGTGATATAAAGCTCATAGTTTTCTTTAATAATATCTTTACGAACTTCTTGCATCCCCGTAACACATACGGCATTCACATCGATTTTAAATTTTTCGATTTCTGACATCCAGTTATACATTAAACTACTTGGACATACAATCAAGCTTGGTTTATCTTTTGAAACATACTGCTCATAAAATACCAAGACTTGTAATGTTTTTCCAAGTCCCATATCATCGGCAAGAATTCCATTTAATCCCATATTTTTTAAATCATACAACCATTGAATACCCTGCTGCTGATATGTGCGCAATAAAGATTTATATTCATCCTTCAATTGAATCGTCTGTTCTTTTATTTTCATTAATCGATTTGTATATTCTGTAACCGAATCATCATTACGAACATCCAATTCTGAATCTACATCCATTAAATGGAACGCTTGATACGCAGGCTTTTCAATTGTCTCTTTTTTGAAATCTTTCGCTGTTAAATTCATTGTCGAAGCCAATTCATCCAACTGTTCTAATCCTGTATCTTCCAAATCAATCATTTCACCATTCTTTAATTGATAAAACTTTTTCTTCTTTCGATATGCATTTAAAATATGCGACAATTCATCCGCATTGATATCACTATCCAATTCCATCTTCAATAAATCATTTTGCACATAAACTTTCACACTCAAATTCATACTGCGACGATTTTTCAATCGTTTCAACTCTTCCGAAACATACACATCCGCCTGTTTTTGAATCAATGGAATACCATAATCCAAAAAATTATAGAGTGCATCACTTCTACCTTTAAAAATAGCCTTATTATCTTCAATCTTTACCGCATAATGCTGAATTATAGCTTCAACACTCGCTATTTGATTGGAATTTGTATTCGTAAAGAAACTCTTCTTCTGGTTATTCTCTAAATATGTTCCCCATACGACCATATTGGCATTTTCTAAATCCGAATACACACGAATATTCTCTATAAGAGTTGTATACTTTTCCACATCTACATTTGTTTCTAATTTTATGTATTCCATATACGGTTGCAGGCATTGTAAATAAAAAGCTTTGAATTCTGACTTTTTAATTAACCATCCATCATTTTGTTGCAAATTATAGGCTAGTGAAGCTAAAAAACCATCTAGATCCATAGTATATTGCACAATTTCTTTATGATTCACCATATAAAGATGTTTATTGCCAATCAAAAAGCTATCATCTAGTTCTGTATTGAGTTCAAAACAATCTTCATGTTCCAACAAATTCAAAACTAGTTTTATATTTTTTTTAGACGTTTTAAATTCTGTATACTCTTTAGGCAAAGATGCATTTAGATTAAAGAAATCATCCAAACATTCTGAATAAATTTCTCCTTCTTTTTGCCAATCTTTAGTAAAAGCATATTTTAATAAAAAATTATAAATCAATTGGCTAGGCTCATCTAAATCATCATTAGTCAAGTAAATCTGTGTGTTCTTCCCAAAAGACTCCAATCTTTTCTCAAAAAAGCCACGTAACAGATCTTGTATATTTTTTACCGTATAAGCTCGGCTTACTTGAATCTTTAATTTAAATGCAATCTGATCATAATAATATGAATTTGTGTGATATAAAGACAATCGAATTCGATTTTCATTTTCCTTAAAAAAACTACTTACTTTATCTTCTTGTTTTTCTTTTAAAAATTCAAATGCCACTTGATTCAAGTCATTTATACGACGACGCTTACGTTCTAATTCTTCCTGTCGATTTTTTTCTTTTACATAGTTTTGATAATCAACATGAAACGGAAAAGTTTGTGGATTTATCGCATTGATAGCTCGTACTACACTTACTAAATGCACACATCCTGAATGTGGATCTTGGCAACAAGTACAATTTGTAGTCAAAAGTGTTCCATATTCATTCACTCTAAAATTTAAAATTTCTTCACTCCAACGTGTTTGAATAGTTGCCTTTACTTCATAATATAAAATCTTGTCATGTACTCTTTCAATTGAAATCTGTACAATCTTACCTGCATAATAAGGATCATTCGCTTCATAGTATATCCATGAATTTTTAATAAAACGATTTAAAGACTCTTCAAAAATATGCATACACAGCCCACCTAACTTTCCTTATATTATATCATATTTGACTTTTCATTTTTCAGTTGTTAATGTTGAAGAAAAGAAAGAAGAAAGATTATGAACGTAAAAACATATACAACCTTACCGCAAGAAGCAAAAGATATTCGTATCAAAGTATTCATGAAAGAACAAGGCTTCGAAAATGAATTTGATGATATTGATCAAATCAGTTCTCATATTGTAGTTTTCGATGAAACAAAGCCTGTCGGAACTTGTCGTTTCTTCAAAGAAAACAATCATTACACTATTGGAAGAGTTGCCGTATTAAAGGAATATCGAAATCAACATATTGGAAACTTACTACTAAAAAGTGCAGAAAAAGAAATCAAAAGAATAAACGGAGACGTAATTGTGGTGCACGCCCAAGTTCGTGTCAGCTCATTCTACGAGAAACAAGGCTATATTCAGTTTGGTCAAATCAACGATGATGAAGGAGTTCCACATAAGTGGATGAAAAAAAGGATACAGCATTAAGCTACTGTATCCAAAATATCCTTCATCTTTTTTGCCAATCCCTTTGTCTTTTCAACAGATAAAGAACAAATCGCAACACGAATACCCAAATTTACTTTGACTGTAAAAATGTTATTTTCCATTAATGCCTCATGGAATTTGTCACGCGTTTCATTATCCATAGATAAAGTTACAAAGAATCCTTCCTTATATGGATAATGCTTTAGCCCAACTTCGTTAGCCTCTTTGACAAAAATATCTCCACGTTCTTTTAATAAATTTACATAGTGCAATCTTTCTTGGTCATACGCATCTTTATGATTATCTAATACATCCACAAATGTAGCCATAGCTCCATTATTGATATTTGACCAAGTTGCACGCGCATCCTTTTCAAACACGATCTTCACTTGATTTACCGCTTCTTTTTCTTGTCCTAACACAATGGCAGCTCCACAACGAAGTCCATAGCTTGTCATTGATTTAGATAAGCTAAATGCGACAATCACGACAAAGTTTTTCTCAATTTGATCAAACTGTGCAAAGTATTCTTTCGCCTTTTCTTGTCTAGAAGAAAAATCAATATACGCAATATCATTCAACAATACAACAGCATGTGTTTTTGAACATTCATTCAAGAAAGAGATCACTTCTTTCCATTCTTCTTCACTTAAAGAATATCCTGTTGGATTGTGACAAGGATCATTGATTACCATCACTAAGCGATTCTGTTTTTCCATTACTTTCTTACAAGCCGCTTTGAAAGAATTTAAATTAAAATGATCTTCTTCAAACAAGCTATACTTTTCCACATTCAAATTGTGCATCTGCGCCATTAATGCATAAGAACCCCACGCGATTTCTGGCAAGATTACGGTTTGCCCTTCATCTAAACACTCTTGTAAAGTCATACCAACAGCACCCGTTCCTCCAGGAGTCGCGATCACTTCATGTTCTAGGTGTGAATTTCCATTTAATACCCAGTCGTATACTTTTTGTCTAAAATCAGGATTTCCTCTAAAACTAGCTGCGTACGCTGCCAATACTTTATTATCTAAATTTTTTAATGAACTATATACACTATCCAAGGCAACCAAAGTTCCTTCTTCATCATATAAAGAACCAATTGTCGCATCTACAACATTTTCACTTCCCACCTTAGCTTTAGCCTCTTTTGCCTTGGCAACAATTGAGAATACAGTATCGACAATTGGTGTTTGATTGACACTTTCCTTCACAAAATTCATGCTTATTTTTCCTCCTTTAAAGTATATGCTCCCAATACTTTTACACTTTCACATACAGATTGAATCTGTTCAATACAATCATTTGCCTTTGACATATCCCCTTCAATTTCAACAAAGAAGAAATACTCAAAAGGCTTATTTTTCATCGGTCTAGACTGAATACTTTCCATATTCAATCCATTCTTGGCAATACAATCAATGATTTTAGCCAGTGCACCACTTTCATGTTTAACCGATAAAACCATACTAAAGCGATTGCCCTGCATTTGTGGCTTTAATCCAATTACTAAGAATCGCGTTGTGTTAGTCGCATTTTCTTGAATGTTTGTAGCCAACACCTTTAAGCCATACAGCTCTGCATTTTCCTTAGCCCCAATAGCTGCTTTATGCACATCCTTCTGTGCTGAAATATATTGAGCTGCCATTGCCGTATTTGGATAGGCTACCGTTTGTACATTTAATTCCTTCAAGAATTCTTTAGATTGTGAAAGTGCTTGATCCTTTGAATAGACCCACTCCACATCTTTCAATGTACTGCCAGGAACTCCAAGTAAACATTGTTCAATCTTTTGATCATAAATTGACTGAATATACACTGGATATTCCATTAATAAATCTAAGACTTCTCCAACCAATCCAGAATTCGTATTCTCAAAAGGAATCACACCATATTGTACGTCTGAATGAACAACCATTTGAAAGACTTCCTCAAAACTAGAAACACCCACTTTTGGATTGGAAGGAAACAATTTTTCACTCACCATATGTCCAAAGGCACCTTCAACCCCACAATATCCGACTTTATCATGCGACTGTAACGTTCTTTGGTAGGCCTTCGATTCTTTCATAATAAACTTTATGAAAGACGCATAATATTCTTTATAATCCGGATTTTGAATAAACTGCAAATTTTTTTCCATTACAACCTGCTCTCTACCCGAATCTAGAATTGGTAAATCATTTTCTATTTTATACGCAATCACATCTTTGACAGCATCCAACCTGGCTTCATACAGCTTAGCCATTTCACGATCAATCGCATCTATTTGTGCGCGTGCTTGTTCTAACTTATTCATTAATTCACCTCGTGAATATCATACCATAATTTTCATATATTTTCTGAAAATGAATGATATAAATCATCCAACGTATAAGAAATTAAATTTGAATCATTCGTTAAATCAAAACCAGATTTCGAAAAAAAGCCATATTTATAACATGACATATTTACATTTTTTACTTGTTCAATCTCTTGATCTACAACAGTCTGTGTTACTTTAGAATTTTTATACTTGCATTCATAAAATATATATCCCTTTTCATCTTGCGTAACTACATCAAATTCTCCATTTCTCTTATTTACAGGATCATCATAATAATATTTTCCAATTTCAAAGAAAGGAACTTCTAATTTATTTAATTTATTTTTTCGAATCAAAAATTGTTGGCACATCCACTCAAACACAGATGGAACATGACTTCTATAAAAATCATCATTTATAAATCGATCAAAAAAGACATCTTCATTCATTACATTTAATTGTGAAATATATTTATAAACATATTTATAGTAAAACAATGTAAAGTTATCACAAATATAATACCCAGCTTTTTTCTTATTATTCTTATCATTAATCGGTGCCCTTTTTTCAACCACACCCATTTTCATCAGTTTATCTAAAACATCCGAAAGAATAGGGCTGGATGCGATATGTGATTTATTTAAAATATTCGTAAATTTTGTATTTCCTGCAGCTAATGTTTCAAACACTTCATTCGCATTATTTATTTTTGAGATTTCATTTTTCAAGTACATAGGAACTTCATTCAATAACAATCCATTTTGTGAAGCAATTAAATCAATGATGTTTTCTCTTACACTTAACGATTCATCGATTAAACGATTATAGTATGGAATACCTCCAAATACACTATACAACGCTACTTTGTCTTCGTTTGAAAAGGATGGATAAAACAGACTTGAATCAAAGTAATCCATTGGTTTTATATCTAAAATTCTTGTAAATCGACCATACAAAGGATTTTCTCGTTCAATCAAAGACTTCATTGTATCTACATAAGAACCACATAATATGAGTTTCAAATGTGAAGTATGTAAATGTTTATCAATCACAGTTTGAAGAATACTGTCTAGCCCTTTCATGCAACTGCGTAAATATGGATATTCATCGAGCACAAAAACCATTGTTTTGTCTTTCGCATACGAAAACAGAAACTCAAACACTTCTTCCATAGATTGAAAGCCTAGGCGTGGCAAGTTCAACATATCTGAAATCAATGAAGAAAGACTATCTACATTAGATAATTCTGTCGTTTGTTTCGCTTCATAATAAATATACTCTCCTTCAAAATCTTCGATGGCTTTCTTGATCAATTCTGTTTTTCCGATTCTTCTTCGCCCATATATCAATACAGATTCTTGCCGATTTGATGAAAATACACGATTTAAAATCTTAAGCTCATTCTCTCTACCTACAAACATAAGCCCTCCTTTTTAGTCATTTATTTTTTACTAATATTTATCTGACTAAAAAATAGCACTAAAAAAATAGAAAGTCAAATGACTTTCTACTTCATAATACTCTCGAATTCATCAATTAAAGAATCAAACAATTCAATCGCATCTTCAATTGGTTTTGGACTTGCCATATCAACACCAGCCATACGTAATAATTCGACTGGAGACTTTGTACATCCTGACTTTAAGAAAGATAAGTATGCTTCAATATCAGCTTGTGTTCCATGAAGCAATTTTTGTGATAGAGCCATAGCTGCACTAAATCCTGTCGCATATTGATATACATAAAAATTCATATAGAAATGTGGAATACGAGCCCATTCCATACTGATTTCATCATCTACAATCACATCTTCACCATAATAGAATTTATTTAAATCCGCATAGATTTGATTCAATGTATCACTTGTCAAAACTTCGTTGTTTGCGGTTTTTTCATTGATGATTTTTTCAAATTCCGCAAACATACACTGTCTAAACAATGTTGTTCTAAATTGTTCCATAAAGTAATTGATCAAATAAGCCTGGAATTTAGGATCTGAGTTTTGTTTGCGCAAATAATCCATCAATAAAGCTTCATTACAAGTACTGGCAACTTCAGCCACAAATATTTTATAGTGACGATCTAATGGAGCTTGATATTTTGTAGACATATAAGAATGCATCGCATGCCCCATTTCATGAGCTAAAGTAAATTCTGTATCTAAAGAATTCGCAAAGTTCATCAACACAAATGGGTGTACTCTTTGTCCACTTGAATAAGCACCTGAGCGTTTACCTTCATTTTCATATACATCGATCCAACGAGAATTCAATCCTCTTTCATAAACCTTGGCATATTCTGTTCCATACAATTGAATAGAATGTAAGACATCTTCTTTGGCCTGTTCAAAAGATACAGGAACGTTACATTCATTGACCATAGGTACATATAGATCATACATATGAAGTTTATCTTTCTTCATAACTTCTTTACGTACTCGCATATATTTATGTAAAACATGAATATTTTTATGTACCGTTTCAATCAATTGTTCATACACTTTTGGTGAAACATTATTCGCATCGACTGCACATTCTAAACTCGATGCATATTTACGTGCTGTACTATTAAACTTCAATTGATTTGTTTGTCCATTTAAACAAGCGGCTAAAGTATGGATCATAGAACCATATCCAGCATAAAAATTACGATACGCACTCTCTCTTAATACTTCATCTTCCTGTTCTAACATATGAATGAATGTACCTGTAGTTAAAGTGTGCTTATTTCCTTTTGAATCGATCGCATCTTCAAATTTTAAATCCGCATTGTTCAACATTCCAAAAATCGAATAAGGCGTATCTTGCATCAATGAACTAGATGCCATTAATTTTTCTTCCGTTTCAGATAATACGTGTACTTTTAAACGACATACTTCTTCTAGATATACACGATATCTTTCTAAGATGGGTTCAGAAATATAGAATGATTCTAAATTTTCAATGTGCATAATTTGTACATCACTAAAAGATAGCTTCGTAAAAATTTCAACCGCTAACGCATTGGCTTTTCCTTTTAATTCTTGATGATGGGCATCTGCCGTATCTTGATCGGACAACAAAGAAGAATAGCCTAAACAATCATCTAATAGACATGTTAATTTTTCATATCCCTTTAAAAATGATAATAAATTGGATGCATCCTTTAATTTTCCATCGTATGCACAAAGCTCATTTTCTAATTCTTTACAAGTATCTAAGCAAGCTAGAAATGCAGCTTCATCTTTAAATATATCTTCTGTTTTCCAAGTATTTTCTACCTTTTGTTCATTACGCTTCACAATAAATAACCTCCATTAATACGTCTATTGTAGCACATCTACATCATTTCAAACGAAACTAATCGAATATCATTATTTTTTGCGTATTCAATCGCATCTTCTGTAAAGCCAGATTTAGAAAATGCCATTAAACTCTTATTTTTATATTTAAAAATATCTTTTCGACTATTTAAAACAGTTAAAACTCGACTATCTAATTCTTTATTTCTCCACTTACATTCACACAATAAGCACGAATCTGAATTTATGGCTACTATATCAATTTCTGCTTCCTCTTTTTTTAATGGGTCATTCCCCCACCACTTGCCAATCTTTTCCGGAATAAACGGTAATGTCAGAAAAACTTGTTCTTGATATATATATTCTGTACACATTTTTTCAAAAACATACCCCATATAATCCGATATTTTTGGTTTAACGTATTGACCATATATAATATGGCCCAAACCCATTTGTATATTTGAATAATTTGGTCTTACAAATTTGTACCAAAACAAAAACATTGTATCTTTTATTTCATATATTGTTTTTCGACTTGATTCTTTTTCAGTAACAGGATATATTTTTTCGACTATGTTTAATTCAATCAAAGACTTCAATAAACTACTGCAAGCAGACGTATCTAGACCCACTTTATTTGCGATTTCATTTAAACGACTAGCCCCCGAAGCAATTGCACCAAGTATACTATTATAGCTTGCGGGATTTCGCATTTCTTGTTTTAAAAGATTAGTTGCTTCTTCAAAAAAAGTTCCATTTTCATCAAAAAACAAATCTAATATATTCTCATCCAAAGATTTGTTAGTATCTATTTTTGAAAGATATTCAGGAATTCCTCCTGTTATGCCATATGCGATTGCCTGACTTTCTTTATCATAATTCACAAGCATTTTTTGCGTTTCTAAATATGTGAAAGGGGTAATTTTAAATTGTGCACTTCTTCGACCATATAGTGGGCTTTTATATCCCAACACTTGATTTTCCATGAAACTCATACTTGAACCACACAGAATTAAAAACATATTTTTATCTTTCCAGCATAAATCAATATGCTTTTGAATAACAGAAGAAATAGGCGGATAACTTTCGGCTAAATATGGATATTCATCAATCGCAAGAACTATTTTTTGATTTGTTTCTAACATTTTATCAATCGCATTAAATAAGCTTTCAAATGAATCATATACGATTGAATTATTCTTCGAAACCACTCGCGACAATCCAATTAAATTTTCTTTTTGTGTCCCTTCCAAAGAAACGTACAATAAACTTTCTTTATTTTTCAAAAATTCACGAATCAAAGTTGTTTTTCCAACTCTTCGACGCCCATAGATTACCGCAAACTGAAATTCATTCGTTGAATACATTTTTTCTAATTTTATTAATTCACTTTCTCTACCAACAAACATATAAAATCTCCATTTACTAAGTTATAACTTACTTAGTTGTAACTTAGTAAATTATATCACCCGTTACAACTTTGTACAAGAAAACCTTAACTTTGCAGAATTTGTATAACTAAAAATAAAAGAAGCATTAGTAGCTGAATTCACCAATGCTTCTGTCAATATATTTTCATCCATATCAAATTGTTTTAATATCAATTTTTGCTTTGCTGTTAGTGCGTATTTTCTTCTATATTTTCAAGCTCCGATATCATTCCTGGAACCGTATATGCTTTACGGTTCTTTTAAATGACATACTTCTTCAAGATATACACGATATCTTTCTAAGATGGGTTTAGATGCATAAAAAGATTCTAAATTATTAATCTCCATGATTTGTACGTCACTAAAAGGTAATTGCGTAAAGATTTCAACCGCTAACACATTAGCTTTTCTCCTTAATTCTTAATGATGTGCATCTGCCGTATCTTGCATAGCCTAATCAATCACCTAATAGACATGTTAATTTTTCATATCCCTTTAAAAACGCTAATAAGTTAGATGCATTTCCTAATTTTCCATCATAATTGCAAAGCTCGTTTCCTAATTCTTTACAAGTATCTAAACAAGCTAGAGATGCAGCTTCATCTTTTCACAATAAACAAACTCCAATAATACAACTATTGTAGCACATATTTCCCCTTTTCAAGTCTTACGATTCTTTTATTCTCACAAAGTTTCTTTAACACTCTTTGTAGCTGCCTTCGACTACAATGCAGATTACGACAAGCCACACTGACATTGTCTAGCATAGGATGTAACTCCATATAATTCATGACCTTCTCTTCAACACTTTGATTCATAATTTCATTTGTGGACTTATTATGCAGTTTATCAATCAACGAATTCAACAAAAAATGAAGAAATTTCAGATCCTGGTTTAATCTCAATTGATTTTCTTCAATCGATAATGCGATTGTAACAACTTTTGTGTTGGTTTGAGCAAAATAAACAGGCTTTTCATGACGAACAAATTCAACATCTCCTAACACACATAATTCGTTGGTTTGTGACACAAAAAGCTGCTTTCCATTTGAATCAATGAAATAAATAGACACTTCGCCTTCTACTACAAACTGAATCTCTTTTGTGTCTTTTAATGGATGAATCATCATTTCATCTTTTTCATATTCCATCAAATAAAAGGGATAAGAAGAATTAAAATAGTCGTGTATGTGATATCGATTTACATATTTCTCTACATTTTTTGAATCATATACTCGTTTCATAGCTTTATTGTGCCATATGTCACAATCATTTTCAAATAGCTTTGATATACTAGGCAAAGAAAGAAGGTAATATATGAACAATAATGAATTATTTGAAAATACAAGCATCCCTAAAGCCTATTTCACAATGGCTTTACCCGTTGTCTTCAGCATGGTAATTTCTTTAGTATACAACATGGCAGATACATATTTTGTAGCTAAAACAATGAACACAAATCTTGTGGCCAGTGTCTCTTTATGTGCCCCCATCTTTACTTTCATGATCGCACTAGGTGACATCTTTGGCATTGGTGGCAGTTCTGTCATCTCTAGATTGTTTGGTCAACAAATGAACAAAGAAGCTAAGAATGTGAGTGGATTCTGTTTCTATGCATCCATTCTCTGTGGCATTGTTGTCACGATCTTTATGTTTATTCTAAAAGATCCCATATTAAATTTTTAGGTGTTAATAAAGAAACATGGTTATACGCAAGTCAATACTACAATATAATTGTACTTGGCTCCACCTTTATCATTCTTTCTTTAACTCCTAGTAACTTAATTCGTACAGAAGGATTGGCAACCCTATCTATGGTTGGAACTGTCTTGGGGTCGATTCTAAACATCATTTTAGATCCCATCTTTATCTTTAGCTTCCATATGGGCGCACAAGGTGCTGCCTTGGCATCTGTGATTGGATATATCCTATCTGATTTTCTTTTGATCTATTTCACAAGAGCAAAGGCAAATCGACTAAGTGTTTCCTTTAAAGATTGTCATATAGAAAAAAAAGAGTTTTTAGATATCTTCACCATTGGAATTCCTGCTTCTATCACAAATTTAATGTCAAGTATTGGTGTAGCTTTGACAAATCGTTATTTAGTTGTGTTCGGCAATGAAAATGTTGCCGCAATGGGAATCGCCCTAAAAGTGAATATGATTCTGTTATTGATCATGGTTGGGTTTGCGTTTGGGGCACAACCACTTTTAGGATTTAATTATGGGGCCAAAAACACAGAGCGCCTACGTGCATTCATTAAGTTTGACATTTTTATCGAAGTCACATTTGCGCTCATTACTGCCGTTATCCTAAGTATTTTTGCTCCGTATATCATCCAATCCTTTATGAATGATGCCCAAATTATTCAAACAGGAAGCCTTATGTTAAGACTACTTGTTCTATCAAGTCCGTGTGTAGGTATAATTTTAGTCTTTACAACTCTATTTCAATCGGAAGGAAAAGCACTTCCTGCCTTAATTTTATCCATTTCTAGACAAGGTGTTATTTACGCAATCTGCATTGTCATATTGTCTAAATTATTTACCTTCCATGGAATCTTGATTTCTCAGGCTATAGCCGATGTAGTAACAGCTATAATTGCGATTGTAATTTATTCAAAACAAAAGACTGTAACAAGATAAATTTACTTTGTTACAGTCTTTTCCACATTATTTTATACTATCAACTAATTTTTTTACCAACTCTACATCCACTACATCATAATCATTTTCATGTGGACTAGCCAAGTAACTATATGAAACGCCATTTTTTGTTGTGGTTGTATCTGTTTTGTAGTTTTTACAAGACGAATGCACCTGATATACACCTGTATAATTCATCATCATTTTTGCGTTTTCTGCATTCATTCCACTACCAGGAAGAATTTGAATCTTATCTCCATATTGATTATTCAACACTTTAATCAAATCAATACCTTCCATAGCTTTTGATTTTTGTCCACTTGTAAGTACGCGATCACACCCTAAATCAATCAATGTTTCAATGGCTTCAAATGCATCTGGCGTAACATCAAAAGCTCTGTGAAATACAGCTTCCTTATTGTATGAATGAATCAAGTCGATCATTCTTTTTGTGTCCTCTTCACAAATTGTGCCATTCTCATTTAAGAAACCAAACGCAATTCCATCGGCACCATGCTCTAAAAGAATCTTGGCATCTTCAAACATAATTTCTACATCTTCTTTTTCATAACAGAAACCTGCAGCACGCACACGTACCATACAAATTACGGTTAAGTCTGTTTCTTTTTTCACACGAATTAGACTCGCGGCACTTGGCGTTAAGCCACCAACGCTTAACGCACTGTTTAATTCAACCCTCTTTGCGTTACCTTGATGTGCAGCTATACAATCTTGATAACTACCTGCACATACTTCAATCATTCTCTCCATTTGCCAACCTCACTATACTTAATGCGTATATTTTCGCATTTAAAATCAAATCACTCCGATCCATCCATTCATTCGGATTGTGTCCAATGCCCTTTTGTCCAGGAAAACTCGGTCCAAAAGGAACTATATTTGGCATGATCTTCGCATACGTTCCACCCGTAGTTGTAACTGGCGTACCATCCATGCCTGTCACCTTTTCATAAGTAGCCTTTAGAGTTTTACATAAGAATCCATTTTTATCAAAATAAACAGGATCATAATTATGGATACATTCTACGTGTAGTTCTTTGCTTAATTTAGATTTGATTGTCATCTCTATTGTATCATTCCTAATACTTGCAGGATAGCTAAAAGAGAAATCAAAACCAAGTTTTCCTTCTAAATCCACCAATTTTTTATTGCTCATCTGCATTTTACCAAATTCAAGATCCTCAATATTGAGTCCCAATTTATTTCCAAATCCATTGTCTGATAAAATATATTCATTAATAAATTGATTGAATACAGTTTTATTTTCAATAGCCGTACTCACACGATAGGTACTTCTTCCTCTTTCCGCATATACAACTGGATATTTACAATCGGGTGTCCACCCCATAATAGGTGGTTTTCTGACTTTAAGAAAATGTTTTAAATCTTCAAATCCCGTTTCTTCATTTGTTCCAAACAAAATATAAACAGGACGCTTTAATGGAATGCCCAATTTTTTTATGGCATATAATGCGTATAAACAAGATAGAGTAGGCCCTTTATTATCTAAGATTCCTCTTGAATAAATTCTACCCTTTTCATCTTCATAAGCTGAGAACGGAGGATGATTCCATCCTTCTCCTACAGGAACAACATCTAAATGTCCCATAATACCAATATAATCTTCACCTGTACCATATTTGGCAATGCCCACCATATGATCGACGTTTTCTGTTTCAAAACCTAATTCACAAGCTAATTTCAATGCTTCTTCTAAAGCTTTATTTACGCCTTCACCAAAAGGCATACCAGGCTTTGCTTCACTTTGTACACTATCAATTTGAACAATTCTTTTGATTCCTGAAATCATCTCATCGCTAATTTCATCGATTTTCTTTAACAATTCCTCTTCCATATTATTTCCTAACTAATGGAGCTGTACGTGTAGCCATATAGTTGTCCATCCATTCTTTACTTGCAACTTCAAATGTACATTTGCCGTCCTTATCATGATTCACTAAATATACTGTTGGAGCTTGCTTTTCAGTTGCCACTACAAAACTAAAGCCTTCAATATTTGTAGCACAACCCCATTCACCTTTATTATTCATCGCAATCAAAGACATGTCTCCTGCTTTTCCTCTTCTTCGCTTTAATTCCAAATCAAAATCGTGTACAGCTTTTTCACAAGCCTGTTGAGGATGCATACCTTCTTTCATTAGACGAACGATTTCATAAGAAACACAGCCCTTCATAACATCTTCACCTAAACCTGTAGCACTCGCTCCTCCGACAAAAGAATCTACATAGAACCCAGAGCCACATACAGGGGAATCACCTAAACGTCCTGGATGTTTCATGAACAATCCAGAAGTACTTGTAGCACAAGTCATGTGTCCTGCAGTATCTAGACAAACCATACCTACTGTGTCATGTCCTGAATATGGTTTTAATTCCGTATTTGTGATTTCTTTTATGCGATTGTGATAATGAATCTTAGCACGATCTGTAAGCATTGTTTTTCTTTCAAAGCCATGTCTTGAAGCATATTTTTCAGCTCCTTGACCCACTAAGAAATTGTTGGCATCATAGTGCATTAGACTACGTGCAATACTAACAGGGTTGGCAAAATCTTTAACGCCTCCAACACATCCAAATTCTAGTGTATCTCCATCCATAAAAGCAGCATCTAATTCTACTTCCATTTCTTCATTTGGAAGTCCACCATATCCTACACTTTTATAGTATTCAAAATTTTCTACAGCTTTGATTGCTTCTTCAATCGAATTCGCCGCACTTTCGTTATTTTTTAACATAGAATCTGCTTTTGAAATTCCTTCTAAAGCCATTCTCCATGTTGCGATAATTCCGTACATATCATTCTCTCCTTTTATTTTGTTAAATCAAAACTACTTTGTATAAGTTCCATTATTTTATCATCACATATTGTATCGTCTAGTACAACCGAAATCCATGTTTTATGGTTCATATGAAAAGCTGGATAAATCCCATTTATTTTATGTAATTCATCTCTTTTCGCTTCATCTATCTTTAAATTAATAATATTCAACTTTCTATTATCTCCATTTTTTAATAGAGTATCTAACGAAACATACATGATAAGGGAAAACCATTTATTATTGTCTAAATGACGAAAAACACCATTGTCATCCTTCCATGGAAAATCTGGTTTTACTCCATACGTTTCATCAATGAATTTCGTTATACGATTCGCTTGATCATCCGCAAAGAATACGTCTGTACAACATATATCCGCAATTCGTTTTAATATGGATTTGTATGCTTCACGAACTTTACAAACATAATCTCCATCAAAGGATTCTATGCGCAGTGGCATATATTCTTCATTACTTAAATTATCAATAACTTTACCTTTTAAAACATCCGATATTTCAATGACAGCTTTAAAATTTGAATTCAAAAAATCTTCTGTATAAACATATGTATTATTCTCAAAAGAAAAACCAAATTCTTTCAATTTTTCAAAATCAAATTTCTTTTTTAAAAAGATTTTATTCTCAAATTCTATCATGTTAACTCCATTCAAAATTTTCATTTCCTGCACCAAGCTCAAAGAAATATTTTCCTATACCTAAATCAACTTGTGATAAAGGTCCACTTTTTACTTTAAAACTCACTTTATTTCCTACACCATTTACTATATATGGTTGTCTATTTAAAGCACTAGGTGCTAATAATAAAGCTTTGATACCTGCATTAAACCAATCTGGAACTACTCCTTGATAATGACTAATTTGATCAGCTGTCTTTGATTTGTGTGGTACCCCCTGTGTTTTTCCATATCCAATCCCAATGACACCATTCACTCTAACATCTTTATCATCTAAATGTTTAAGAGCATTCTTGCCATTAAACATACCTCCACACCACCATGTATTTAAGCCTAAACTTTGGGCATACAAAATCAAGTCAGCACCACAATAGCCTATCTTTTCATCTAAACTTGAACATTCTTTGCCTGCAAGAACAATATAGTTTTGTACGGTACTATTCGACATAATTTTAGCCAAACTAGAAAGTCCATCTGATTCATTTGTAACAAGTTTAAATGTCAAATCATACAATTTATTATTTTGTTCAATACGTGCATTTAATAAACTTACTAAATCAACATCTAATGGTTTATCTAAATATTTACGTACCGTATGTCTTTTTTCTATCATGTGAACCTCCTAAAATAAGTCTAGCATTGCATCTAAATACATTGCTTCACGAACATGGATTTGGTATTTTGGTTTTACCATATAGTAAAGAATAAATTCTAATAATAGAGCACTTCCTAAATCTCTTCCTTCGATTTTAAAATTTGAATAGCCCATAGGGACATAGATATTTAAAATATCCTCTAAACTAATAAATGCAGGATTTTCCATCACTCTAGAAAAACGATACCCTTCCTTATAAAAAGGGGCCTTACATACATGATCCATACAATCAATGCCTAGATTTTGTTTAGAAACCGATTTATAACATTCCTTACGATCTTTACATCCGTACCAGCAACATTCGTTGCATAAAAATTCTACCTTTGGTTTATATAATTCAGATAGTGAATTCAACTTTTCTAATTGTTTATTCAATCGAAAATCAGGGACTACATACGTAAAGCCTGGATTTTCTACTTCCTTTTTAAAATCATTAAAATCTGTTAATACTTTAGTGGTAGAAGATACAAAATATAGATTTGGATATTTAGATTTCAAATATTCCATCAATATATCCGAATGAATAATAATTCCATTATTTAAATCTAAATTCAACAATCGACATAATTCATTACATTTTATATCGGACAAATGTTTTTCTTCAATCAAAGAATTACTAAATGTAAGACGTGAAGATATATTATATTCTTTCACCAAAGCGAATACTTTTTTTGAATCACAATCTGCATAACTGATGCGTCCACCAGACCATATACAATCAGATGGTGAGCCATAGATAGAGCCAATCTTACACCAGTCATAGAAGTATTCTGTTTTATTTTTAAACAGGGGCAAAAACTTTTTATAAAATTCATAGAATTCAAATAAGCCCGGTAAATGATAATATACGTTCATATTCTTAACCTTATTCTTTAGAACGAATATATTCCATTGATGCATATAATGGAACATTTTCCATCCATTCTTGTTTCTTATAGCCTAACATTGAAAACCGTACAGGACATAACGCATGATCAGCATCATATACCGTTTTTAAACTTTTTGATTTAACATTCTCTTCTGCTTTTACTTCTATTGGATAAACCACATCTTTTTGAACAAGAAAATCAAGTTCTAGTGTAGAATTTTCTTTTGAATAATAGTACAAAGTCTCCTTATTCGCGATTAGTTCTTGTGCCACAAATTGTTCAGTAAATGCACCTTTATATTCAGAAAAAAAGTTTTCATCTGTTAGAACTTCTTTTGCGGATACGTTTGCCATAGCTTGCAACAAGCCTAAGTCTAACACAAACAATTTAAATGCATTAAAGTCCTCATAAAATTTCAATGGCTTTTCTATTTTATTCACGCGATTTACTTTATGTATTAATCCTGCATGAATCAACCAATCAATCGCATCCTCAAATTCTTTTGCACGACCACCCTTTTTTAATGCACCATAAACAAATTTTTTATTCTCTTTTGATAATTGCGAAGGAATTGATCTCCAAACCATTCTTACTTTCGCTAAAAGAGCAGGCGGAATATGTTTAGAAAAATCTTGTTCGTAATCATCTAAAATTGTATTTTGTATACTTCTAACTTCTTTCAAATCATAGTTTAAAAAATAAGAATCTACCACTTCCGGCATTCCACCCACATAGTAGTATTGACGTAATAAATCTGTATATGTAACAGATAATGATGAAATTTCTTCCCATCTATGCGACTCCAATAACTCTAAAAGGTGTACTTTACCAGATGCTTCAATAAATTCTGAAAAAGTCATCGGATACATTTTTAATCGATCTACCTTTCCTACAGGGAAACCAGTCCCTCCATGAAGACTTACTCCTAAAAGACTACCTGCCACTATGATATGATATTGCCTTGCTTCCTCACAAAAATATTTTAATGCGGTTATCGCGAGAGGCACTTCCTGTATTTCATCTAATACTATTAAAGTATCTTCTGGAACAATTGTTTCGTTTGTGATTGCACTAAAAGAACGAATCAATCTTTCTATATTAAAATCAAAAAACAATGACTTCATTTCTACAATACGATCACAATTTATATACGCTACATTTTTATACTCATTTTTACCAAATTCTTTAATAACCCAAGTTTTTCCAACTTGTCTTGCCCCATCAATAATAAGGGGTTTTCTCAATTTATTTCTTTTCCATCGCAATAAGTCTTTATATATGCTTCTTTTCATCTATATCACCATCCTTATTTTACATTTTCATGAGGGAATATTCAATATTAATTACATTTTTATGAGCGAACAATTTAAAATGATTTCACTTTTATGATGGAATAATTTAATTTAATTACATTTTTATGAGCGATTATAGAAAAAATCCAACCTTTCGATTGGATTTTATTGGATTTGTGATTTTAAATACGCAAAGATGAATTCATCAAGATCTCCATCTAATACAGATTGAACTTGACTTGTTTCATATCCTGTACGAACATCTTTGACTAAGCTATATGGATGCATGACATAGCTTCGAATTTGGCTGCCCCATTCATTAGCGGATTGTACACCTTTAATTTGAGCAATCTTCTTTTCTTGTTCTTCAATTTCTAATTGATACAAACGAGATTTTAAGACACGCAAACATTCTTCTCTATTTTCATGCTGACTACGTCCATTTTGACATGTAGCCACAATGCCCGTTGGCTTATGCACCATACGTACGGCACTATCCGTTTTATTGATATGTTGTCCTCCAGCACCAGAAGCACGTTTTGTTTCTACAATTAAATCTTCTGGCTTGATGTCAATTTCAATTTCATCATTGAATTGAGGCATAACATCTAAACTCGCAAACGAAGTATGTCTTCTAGCTCCTGAATCAAATGGTGAAATACGAACTAAACGATGTACACCCTTTTCTGATTTCAGATAGCCATAAGCTTTATCTCCTTCGACAAGGAAAGTTACACTTTTAATACCAGCTTCATCTCCAGGTAAATAGTCTAGAACACTCACTTTAAATCCATGTTTTTCAGCATATCTTGTATACATACGATAAAGCATACTTGCCCAGTCACAAGACTCAGTTCCACCAGCTCCTGGGTGAATTTCTAGAATCGCATTGTTTTGATCGTATTCATGACTTAATAAGACTTGGATTTCAAAGTCCTCAAACTTCTTATCCATATCCATATATTCTTCTTCGGCAATCATCATCAATTCTTCATCAAATTCAGACTTTAATTCATCGGCCGTATCATTTAACGAAGTTAATTGTAAATCTAATTCTTCATAACGATCCACAATATCTTTTAATGCATTTTTTGCACGAATCACTTGTTGAGCTTTTTTTTGATCTTGCCAAAAATCTGGTTCTAAAGTTTGTTTATCATAGTCTTCAATTTGTTTATTTTTGCTAGATAAGTCAAAGTGACTCACCTAAAGAATGTAATTTCTCTAGGTGAGTACTCACTCCTTGTTTCAATTCATATAGTTCCATTAAGCAGCATGCTCCTTACGAATACGAACCTTTAATAAGAAGAATGTGATTTCACGATCAATTCTTTGATTCATTTCTTCAAACATATCAAATCCTTCTTGTACATATTGTTGTAGAGGATTGTTTTGTGCATAAGAACGCAAATAGATACCACTACGCAATTTGTCCATCATATCAATATGGTTGATCCAGTTACGGTCAATATTACGTAATACAACTGTCTTTTCAAAAGGTAAGAATTGACGCTTCACATCTTTGATTTCAGCTTCATATTCATTCCAAATCTTATTTACACAATATTCTTTAACTTCATCATAAGACTTTCCTTCAAGTTCACTTGCACGAATCGCCTTATCTTCAGCCATACCCATCATTTCAATGGATTTAACAACGCCTGCAACATCAATTGTTTGTTTCTTTTGATCTGATAAATTAGCTTGTAAAGTTTGTTCAATTGTCTTTTCAAATACAACATGAACCATATCATGTACTTCATCTGCTTCTAAGATACGATTACGCTGTGCATAAATAATTTCACGTTGGCGACGTAATACATCATCATAATCTAATAATTGTTTACGCATATCAAAGTTATATCCTTCAACACGTTTTTGAGCCATTGTGATTGATTTTGTGACTGCCTTAGACTCAATTTGTTCGTCACCCATTTTTTCAAATAGCTTTTGTAGCTTGTCGCCACCAAAACGAACCATTAATGAATCTTCTAAAGATACATAGAAACGTGAGAATCCAGGATCTCCTTGACGACCTGAACGTCCACGTAACTGGTTATCAATACGACGAGATTCATGTCTTTCACTACCCAATACAGCTAAACCACCTAATTTACGTGATTCTTCTGTTAATTTGATATCGGTACCACGACCAGCCATGTTTGTCGCAATTGTAACTGATTTTGGACGGCCTGCCTTTGCGATGATTTCTGCTTCACGAGCATGGTTCTTCGCATTTAATACTTCATGAGGAATGTGTTCTTTATTTAATAATTGAGAAATAACCTCACTTGTTTCTACCGCAATCGTACCAACTAGAACTGGTTGTCCTGTTTCATACAAACGTTTTACTTCACGTACCAATGCAGCATATTTATCTTTTTTATGTGCATAAATTTCATCTGGAAGATCCTTACGAGCTACTGGACGGTTTGTAGGAATCACAACAACTTTCATGTTGTAAGTTGATAAGAATTCTTCTTCTTCAGTTTTTGCAGTACCAGTCATACCTGCTAATTTTTCATATAGACGGAAGAAGTTTTGGTATGTGATTGTTGCCAAAGTCGAAGTTTCTTCTTTAATTGGAACCCCTTCTTTAGCTTCAATAGCCTGGTGTAAACCATCTGAATATGCACGTCCAGGCATCATACGACCTGTAAATTGGTCAACGATAACGATTTCTTTTTCATCACTAACCACATATTCAACTTCACGCATCATAATATAGTTTGCCTTTAAAGCCTGGTTAATGTGGTGAACAAGTTGTGTATGTTCAATATCATAAAGGTTTTTGATCTTAAAGAATTTTTCTGCCTTATGAACACCCTCTTCACTTAACATGATCTGGCGTGTTTTTTCATCAATATCATAGTCTCCAGAAATCAAAGTTTTTTCATGTGTAAACTTATCTGTTTCGTATTCTGGAGCAATTAAAGTCTTCACAAAACGATCCGATTGAATGTATAAGTTTGCGGTTTGTTTTTTACCACCCGAAATAATCAATGGTGTACGACTCTCATCAATTAATACAGAGTCAACTTCATCGATTACAGCCATGTGAAGTCCACGCATTACACGATCTTCAACTTCTGTAACCATATTATCACGCAAATAATCAAATCCTAGTTCAGAGTTTGTTGTATAAGTAATATCACATGCATACGCATCACGTTTTTCTCTTGGTTTTAAATCGCGTGTATTTACACCAACCGTTAAACCTAAAAAACGATAGATTTCACCCATCCACGCTGCATCACGACCAGCCAAATATTCATTAACTGTGATTACGTGAACACCTTGACCTGCAAGAGCATTTAAATATACACACATTGTTGCTGTTAAAGTTTTACCTTCACCAGTCTTCATTTCTGAAATATCACCTTTGTGCATCGCAACCGAACCCATAATCTGGACTTTATAAGGTTTTTCGTTGATTACACGATATGCCGCTTCTCTAGCTGTTGCGAATGCTTCTGGAAGAAGATCATCTACTGTTTCTCCATCTGCAATTCTTTTTCTATATTCATCCGTTTTTGCACGCAATTCGTCATCAGATAATGCTTGCATTTCTGGTTCATATTTTAATACTTGATCTGCAATCTTTTCTAATGCAGATAATTCACGTTGTTCTTCTGAAAATAATTTTCCAAAAATTCCTGCCATAATATAAGTTCTCCTTTTAAAGACTATACTATATTTTAACATAGAAACGACGCGATAAATAGGGCAACTCAAATAAAAAAAGAGAATTTCACATTCTCTTACACAATTTTTCTTTCGAATGGGTCGCAACTCATTCCCTTCTCTAAAATTTCTTTTGCCCATTCTTTAGTGCCAAATAAAGAATGGTCTTTATAGTTGCCACACTCTTTTTCTTCAGTACCCGGAACATCTTCCCATTCTGTAGTTGTGATTAGTTCCAAAGCTTCTTTTACAGCAATCGCAACATCCTTACTTGAATGTTTTCCCCATGCTAAAAGGTGAAATCCTGTACGACACCCAAATGGCGAACAATCTAGGTACCCAGTAATTCTAGGACGAAGATATAATGCGAACAAATGTTCTAAAGTATGCATAACTCCGGTTGGAATCTCTTGTCGATTCGGTTGGCATAAACGAACATCAAAATTCGATACAATATCTCCATTAGGTCCTTTTTCTTCACTAATCAAACGCACATATGGTGCTTTTACTTTAGTATGATCTAAAGTAAAACTTTCAATTTCTACTTTTTCCATAAATACTCCTCTACTTGTTTCATAAACGGCATAAACGCACTTGGTAATGCGATATACTCTTCTATTTCTTCAATTGTTTTATAATTTGAATCTTCCCTATCTACTATACACAACGTCGCATCCATGTGCCACTCTACATGTGAAAAAATATGTATATAAGGTTTTAATTCAATACTTTCTATAATATGTTCTGGTTTCGTTTCATCAAAACCATAAAGTCCTGCCAACAAACCGGTATCCGCTCTTTTTACAACATGAACCTTATTTTGATGTATCCAAACATACACATGTTTATACTCGATTTTACGTGCACTTTTCTTTGGCTTATAAGGCAAAGATGCAGGATCTGAAGCTTCGCAATATTTTTTAATTGGACAAATATCACACCTTGGACTTTTAGGAATACAAATAAGTGCTCCAAGTTCCATCAACGCTTGGTTATAATAAGAAATCTCTTCTTTTGAAGGAAGACTTTCATCTACTAACATTTCAATCTGTTTCTTCACACTTGTCTTGGTAACATCCTCACAAATATCATACAACCTAGAAAATACACGAATCACATTTCCATCGACTGCACTTACTCTTTGTCCATTCGCAATCGAAGCGATAGCTCCTGCTGTATATGGACCAATCCCTGGTAATTTTAATAATTCTTCTTTTGTACAAGGCAATTTCCCATTATATTTTTCAACACATTCAATAGCACACTTCTTAATATTTTTACAACGCGAATAATAACCTAGTCCTTGCCACAATTTATTTAACTTTTCATCATCACATCTTGCGACACTCTCAATATCTGGCAACTGTTGTATCCATCTTTTAAAGTAGGGAAGCATAGCTTCAATACGTGTTTGTTGGGCCATGATTTCACTGATCCATATTTCATAAGGATCTTTCTTTAAACGAAATTCTAAAGGACGATGATTTTTAATATACCAGTCTATTAAATCTTTTTGAAAATCTTTCATAACTAAAAAGAGGCAGGGGATTAAACCCTGCTGTAAATCCATTGGCAGTTTCCTGTGATTTTTACATCACCACTATTCGCATCAATAAATACAGAATCGCCTTTGTTTACTTCTAAAGTTGTACCATCATTTTCAATTGTCGCATTACCCTCAATCAACAAGATTGAACCAAAGCTTTCATCATCAACATGAAGCGTAGTTGTACCATTTAATGTAGATTCAAATGTAGTAAAGTATTCACAAGTTGCCAAGCGAACCGTATCACAATCCCCATTCTTCTCTTCTGGTCCACATGGTTTAAAGTCAGATTCAATTGGACTTAAATTTGAAACATCAATCGCCTTTTGAATATGCAATTCACGAGGTTTACCATCTTTTCCAACACGACCAAAATCATAAACACGATATGTTGTATTTGAATTTTGTTGAATCTCACAAATCTGAATGCCAGCACCAATCGCGTGAATTGTTCCAGACTTAATAAAGAAAACATCTCCCTTATGTACTGGGACTGCCTTTAACACGTCTAATAACGTATTATCTTGGATTCGACGTTCAAATTCCTCTTTAGTGATTTCTTTATTTACTCCAAAATATAAGAATGAATCTGGTTCACAATCTAAAATATACCACATTTCAGTTTTTCCATATTCGTGCTCTACACGAAGTGCATATTCATTATCTGGATGCACCTGAATCGATAATGGTTGTTTGGCATCAATAAATTTAATTAAGATTGGAAAAAATTCAAATGTATTCCCCTTTGTTCCTAAAACACCTTTCCCCTTTTTTTCTAAATATTCAGGAAATGATAAGCCTTCATATTCACCACTCGCAACAATACTTGGTCCATCTGGATGTACAGACAATTCCCAACTTTCTGCGACAGGATCCATATCTGTCTTTTTTCCATAGTTTTCTTTTAATTTTGTACCACCCCAAAGATAATCTTTAAAGGCTGGATTTAATTTAATAATTGACATTTTATGTTAGCTCCCTTCTAGATTCATTATAAACAGATGGTTAACAATTGTCCACTTACTAACCACTCACAAAATAGGTCTGCATCATGTCTACATCTTACATTTACTTCATATATTTCATTTCTACTGTATATATGTGAAAAAAAGTTAATATTTCAAACATTTTGTCGAATGTTCTTCATAATTATTGATAAAGAACGAATGCATAACATCCACTCTCCTAAGCTTTCATCAACAAATTTTTAACAGACTCTTCACTTACTGAGAAGATGGATGCGATAGCCTTAATTCCAAATCCTTTGTCCATCATTTTTTGATACATCTCTAGCTCTTTTTTCTCACTACCTTGTTCAAGTCCTTGTTCAATGCCTTGTTCGATTCCTTTTTTTATTCCTTCAGCTTCCCATTCTTTTGACTTTACTTCAAGCCATCTCTTTTCAGCTTCACACATTTCAATTTCCTCCTTTTCCTCTAATTCTTCTAAATCCAACCATTCTACATCCGTTAATGTCTTGACTACTTTTAATACACTGCTCTTCACAAGTCCAAAGCTATTACTCTTTTCTTCATAAATAGACTGATCATAAATACTTCGACATATGTAGAATAGATTATACACGTCTTCTTCATTAAAATTATATGAAGTATTTCCTGTGATTTCAATCAGATTCA
>ERZ773195.78-NODE-78-length-95472-cov-16.287957_pt1 | contig 95472 bp, 91 predicted proteins | sample MGYA00580530_ERZ773195 | MGnify/ENA primary metagenome ERZ773195 (study PRJEB29015, sample SAMEA2737751) | human gut metagenome | biome: human gut; feature: human-associated habitat; material: faeces | place: China | collected 2012 ...
ATTTATTCGCAGCTTAAAACCTCTTATTGCTTAGGACTTACCAACTCAATAAAGTCTACGGCTTATTTAAGTGCGCCTAAAACAGCTCAATATCCGTTTTCGTCATTAAAATCATGCTATGCTCAATTCTGTTTCTATTTTGATTCAAGTTTACGAACGAGCATCGCGAGTTTCGCAATTACCTAATAATTCCTTCATCTACATCATAATTTTGATTAGCCGGCATTCCAACCACAACATCCCATTTATTTGCTAGGACTCCAATTGCACTTCTTTTTACACATATAGCACTCTCATTTATAATTTCACCTTTTTTAATTGGCCTTTTGGCCACGATTCTTTTTAAAACGACCTTTGAAATTTCTTTTTCAGCATCTGTTGGTTCCTTAATTCCATTTCCTAATGCCTGTTCTATATTTCTTATTTTATGTACCATATTTTTAAATTCAGATGGTTCCATACTGGCAAGATGATCAGGTCCACTCATTTTTCTATTTAAAGTAAAATGTTTTTCAATAATTTTTGCACCCATAGCCACCGCTGCAATAGGTACCTCAACTCCAAGTGTATGATCTGAATACCCAACCGTCAAACCAAATTCGTTCTTTAAAGTTTCCATTGCCTTTAGATTTACGTTTTCAAATGGACAAGGATAGCTGGTAGTACAATGCATTAAAGCAATACTATTTTTTTCACCGCTCTCCATAACAGCTTGTAATGAAAGATGTATATCTAACAAATTACTCATCCCTGTACTCATTATTACGGGCATTTTTTGGGATCCGACATAACGTAAAAAAGGAATATTTCCAATATCTCCAGACCCTATTTTAATAAAAGGAATTCCTAAATTTATTAAAAAATCAAGACTTTCGGGTTCATCTGCTGTAGAGGCAAATTGAATCCCTATTTTATCGCAGTAATTTTTTATATCCGCAAATTCATCAAACGAAAGTTCTAATTTTTTTAACATATCATATTGATTTTGGTTATTATTGGTATTCTTTATTTGATAATCAGCTTGCTTGACTGATTTTGTAATTATACTCTCTGTAATCCACGTTTGAAATTTTACCACATCTGCCCCTGCTTCTTTTGCAGCTAAACATAATTTCTTAGCTATATTTACATCTCCATTATGATTTACCCCTGCTTCTGCAATAATGTAAGTATGATCATCATTCCATTCAATCATTATAGTCCCCTCTTAACTCTGTTTTTTTAGTAATAATAACATCATCATACATAATCATTAACACATCTTCATCATATTCTCCTATTTGAGAAATATTTTCCTTATGATCAATATTATTTGCTATCATTTTAGGAAAATCTACTCCTGCTCCATATGCATGCAAATATGCTCCTCCAAATCTAGGATTAATTTCATTAAGGTAATATGTTCCATTTTTATAGAAAAAATCTATATCTATAGGTCCACAAAATTTAAAACAATTACATATTTTTTTAATAAATTCAAACAATATTTCATCCTTAAATGATATTGTCTTACTTGCCCCACCAATTCGCGTTTCAATTTTCTTTTTTGAAAATGCCGATACTACATGTCCTGAAATTGCGTCAATATAAACATCTGCGTCAAAATCTTCACCATCCATAAACTCTTGTATAATATACTGAAATTTATTTTCAGCAATTAAAGTTTTAAGTGTATCCATATCATTTACCTTTTGTGCACCTACACTTCCACTGCCTGTTCTCGGTTTAATAAAGACTGGAAAATGAAGATCTCCATGTTGCAATGCCTTTTCAAATTGCTCCATACTCTTATATGACTGTACTGTTTTTATTCCTTTTTGCGTAAGATACTCATACATTTTATATTTATCAAAACAAATTTCAGCTGTTTCTTTATCAGGAACCAAAGGCAAAATTCCATTTTCTATAAATATCTGTCTATTCTTAGCCAATAACATTATTTCAGGATCAATTAATGAAGTAACAGCATTAACTTTTTCCTTTTTGCAAATTTCCAATAAAAATGTAATGTAATTAGGATCTTGTATTTTGGGCGATAAATAATACTTATCAGCCACAAACAGTGCCGGTGCTACACACCAATTATCTGTAGCTATAATTTTTGCACTTTTTCCTAAACTTTTTTGAAAATCTTTAAGTAAAGTAGCTCTTCTTCCTGCATTGGTAAATAATATATTATACATAACACTTATTCTCCTTCTTGATAGCAAAATCCTTGTATTATCTCTTTACATCCCCATTTTTTCCTTACTGGAAAATATCCTTTTTCTTCCATATATGCATATACATTTGGTTGAAAACGAATAAAATTAGGCGAGAGCGTCATTGTATACGCTCCAACATCCTTAATCACAATTTTGTCTCCACGAAATAATTTATCAGAATTTTGACGTATTTCAAATAATCTATCATTTTCTAAACATGTACAACCTGTAATAATCTGCGATTTTTTCTCTATTTCCTTTTTATTTTCAGTAAATATTGTATATTCATATGATTTTTTATGAAATAAAGGATCTATATCTATTCTACTTCCATCAACTGAACAAATACATTTTCCATTTAAAGTTTTTATATCATAAACTGACATCATAAAACAAACTGGCGATGCAATAACGCCATTTCCTGGTTCAATAATTACTTTAATATTTTTATCTACTTGCAAATTATCATAAATTACTTTGATATAGTCCTCATAATTTGGTTTTTCTTTCAAATGTCCATAAAACCCTCCACCAATATCAATATATTCTAAGAATAAATTTTCCTGCTTTATTATTTTGCTAACATAAACACAAAGTTTCTCATAGACCTCTAAGCTTCTTGTTTTTGATGTTCTATGAATATGAATGCCTTTTAATTGAAACCCATATTTTTTTATCATTTTTATTGCAACTATAAATTCGCCATTTTCGTATTCAAAGCCAAATCTACTCTCTCCATAATCTCCTGAATCTTCAGGTGATACTATATCTAAATTAATATTTAATCGAATTCCCAAATTATATTTTTCCATTTTAGGAATATCCTTTAACCATTCTATTTCCTGAAAATTTTCTATGTTGACATACGCACCACTTTTTAATGCATTAAGAAACGTTTCTTTCGTCTTTAAGGGACCATTGTAAATAATTTTATTTTTAAACCCTATATATTCAGCTAAATCATATTCATCATGTGAAACTATTTCAGCAAATACATTGTTTTCTTTTACAATTTTCAATATATAAGCTAAAGAATTTGTTTTTACCGAATATCCTAATATTCCATTCGGATAGTATTTCCTAAGTGCCCTCTTAAAATCATTAAGATTAGCTTTAAACTCATCTGTATCTATAATAAAACAAGGTGTTTCTAATTCCTTTATATTCATTCTTTCACTTGTCTCCTATTTCAGCCATTTTTAATAAATCCCTTATTCTATATTGAAGAGAATACTTATCCTTTGCTTTTTCATATCCATTTCTTGCAATTGCACATCTTTCTTCCTCATGAAGCAGATAATATCTAATTTTTTCTATTAATTCTTCTTCACATGTATAAGTTTCAAGATCTTTTCCAATTTCAAAATATTCAGGTATCTCTGTCTGATAATTTGTCAAAACAAATCCTCCTGCACCCAAAATATCCCAAATTCTAAGTGGAAGTCCTGTCCGAATTGGTTTAGAAGTCATATTTAAATTAATCTTAGACAAATGAAAAATTTTAGGCATTTCTGTCATTGTTTTAGCCAATCCTCGTACATCCGCTCCTGGAACCCCTGTGGTATCACTTCCTGTATAAAGCGCTAAAGGAAACTCTTCTGATATCCGCTTTAACAATCGTAAACGTTCCTGTTCTGTTACCTTATTTCCCAAATATAAGTGTGCAAGCACTGCTTTCTCATTATGATTCGATTTTTCCGGAAACTGATAAAATGGAACCTTATTTTTAAACTCCGATACAATTTCCTCTGTTATACATTCTTCAAGGAAATTATATCCATACACCTTCAACTGTGCCTCAATTATCCCGTCTAAATAACCTTTTAAATAAGAACCATCCTCTTTAAAATGATTATACGGACATTTCTCAGTATATAATGAACCAATAAAAGAAACTTCCGCAGAATATTTATTTTTATCTTCTTCTGTAATAGACTCTATTAATGGATCTAATCGCTTATAATTTGCCCCCAGTGGAAGATAAAATATTCCCTTTTCATTTTCATGTACAAATTCCTGATATAGAGCATAATCAAACATAAAAATACGATTACAGCTATTTCTTATAGAATATGAATACAGTTCCATAACTGGACTATCCACAATCCAACACACATATGGCATTTTAAAAATATTGCAAACTTCTGATACTATAGGGAAAAAATTAATGCTGAATACCATATCATATTTTTTTCTTTTTAATGCTTCCGATACTACTTCCAGACACTCTTTTGCAGAAAATTCTTTATTATCCATCTCTGCCGTAATAGAATCTGTTTCATATCCATTCTCACAAAATACATTTAATATATCTGGCTCACATATGCTATTGTATCGATAAAATAATATTCTCAATTGTAAACTCTACTTTCTGAAATATCTGCAACTATCTGCGCTTCATACCAAGGATCTTTTACATCTGCAGGATGTTCTCCCCCATTTAACTCATTATTATATTTTCCTTCAACATAAGTTCTATGTCCTTCTCCTCTCAGAAACCATTCATATTCCAAATCTACATGACCTACATCTATCGCCTGAAATCCCTGTCTACATAAATCGTAGGCTAAAACAGTTGCTGTTGGTCCCAATGCCAACAAAAACAAATTCTCTTTTCCCTGCTTTAAACATTCTTCTAAAATTTTATCATATGCCTCAAATGCATTTTCTGCTGGCGCAAGAATTCGTTTTATCGATTTGGTATTTTGAAATAAATCATTGCCTACACCCAATCGTGTCTGCTTTCCTTCAACAAACACACACTTTTTATTATTCCATATTTTTTTTAAATTTTCAAATCTGTGTATAGGTGCATTTGTCATATTGTCTGCATACATCACATATGGTCGTGTTACGTAAGCATCATAATATACAACATTTCTATTTAACAGAGAAAGATGTTCTTTCCGAACCTCACGTTTCAAATATCTACGAATTTCTCTTTTTGCCTGATCATTATATCTTTCAAGACTTCCATAATTATCGGCAATTCCGATCAATAAATTTTCTTGCGGATTTTGTAGTACTTCTTTTAATCGTTTTGCTAAATTATCATCCTCTTCCGTCTGAAATTTGTGTCGAATTCGTCCTTCTATAACCGCAAATTCTCCATCTCCAAATCTTGCCATAGAACATCCATCTTTTATAATATGTTCAATTGCAATCTGTCCCCTTTCTATATGGGGGAACCAATAATCTTGATTTGTTTCTATTTCATCCTGTAATTCAAATCTTGCATTTTCTTTATAATCCTGTAATTCTTCAATTGTGTCCTGCACCCATTCAACCAATTGTTTATTTGACCTAATTAAAACCTGATTGGTTTTTTCGAGGTCCGCAACTCTTTGTTGTAAATTCTGCGTAATTTTTACTAACTGAAGAAATTCTTCACCTATTTCATCCATTATTTATTATCCTAAATCATAAAACTTTTTTTGTACTTTACAACCCTTTTTTAATATTTCTTTTATTATAATTATAATACGATTTGACGCATATCCATCGCCAAATAAATTTTTACTCTCTTTACAATTTTTCTGAAAGGGATCACTTTCTGCCAGTTTAATAGCACTATTAATTTCTTCTCTACCTACAGCACAATCTATTACCGTTGTCCCATGTATTCTTCCTTTTTGTCGGTTTCCAATATTAACTGTCGGTATTTTAAATATCGGTGCCTCGTAAATTCCACTTGAAGAATTTCCTATTACCATTTTAGCATGTTTTAAAGCTGATAAATATCCAATTCTCCCCAAAGAATCTACAAGTCTTGCATTCCTCCATCCTCTCATATTATTCTGAAGATATCTATTGATGACATCTCCCTGACTATCTGCATTAACTTTTGTAAATAAATAAAAGTAATTATTGTTTTCCTTTAAAACATTTAATAAAATTTTTACCTGCTTCAATGAATCATCTTCAAACGTAACCGGATGATATGTCACTATAGCCAAATTATCCGGTAAAAAGTCCATATGTAAAAAGTCTTTTAATTCATCAGCAGACAGCAATGACTGTTGAACGACATTATCCACGCAAATATCCCCCACATTAAACACACGATTCGGATTTTCTCCCAGCTGTATTACTCTTTTACGGTGAATTTCACAATTAACAAAATGATACATACTCATCTTTGTAATACAATGTCTATATATTTCATCTATAGCCCCCTCTGTGGTTTCCCCACCATTTAAATGAGCAATTGGAATTTTTTCATTTATTAACGCAACTGCAAAAGCCATCATTTCATATCGATCTCCCAGAATGATTGCCATGTCTGGACGATGATTTGTCAAATATCCCGAAAACTCTGTCAAAACTCTTCCCATTGCTTTTGATATAGCATTTTCCCCATCGTTGTCTTCTAAAATATCAAATTCTGCTGCAATTGGAAATCCATCTTTTACAATTTCTTTTTTTGTATAACCATATTCTTTTTTTAAATGTGTTCCACTAACAATTAATTGAAGATCAAGGTCTTTATCGTTATCAATTAACTTTATTAAAGGATACAACAATCCGTACTCTGCTCTCGTCGCGGTGATTACACATATCGTTTTCATATTTAAACATTTACCCTTTTTAAATATTATTCATAATTACGTTTTTTGCCACTATGGAAATTTTTGTTTTATGTAAATATTGTTTTTCCACATCATTTAGCTCTTTTCCATACTTTTTTTTAGATAATATTTTCTTTATCTTTTTAAAAAATGTAAGCAGCTCTCTTAGATCATGAGATACCATATATAATCCTTCTATTCTCTGTTCCTGTTCTTTCTCTAAAATAAACAAAACAAGTTCTATATCCGGAATCTCATTTTTTATATCAGACAGTTCCAATTGAATATCTGGTCTAATCTTTAAATACTCATAAAATAACTTTCGTGCCTCTGTAAATGCTCCCTGCTTTACTAACTGTCCCATTGCCAATTTAAACTCTACCGTTTCTGCCTTTTCAGCTGTAATTCCAATATGGCCTTCTTTTACGCGTAATTTTCTTGCAGTAATATAGACAAGCAACAATTCTTCTGATAAGAATCCAAACAGTCTTTTATGATACTCATCATAATTACTTACATCTATCATCCCCTCCATCTCAAAGAAGATAGAAAATAACCAGCTACAATAATCATCAAATAATTGTTTTCTCATAACACAAAGATTTCCAAAATAATATTTCCTTCCTTGCATTATTTCATCAAAAGCCCAACTATCATCTGGATACAATTTCTGAATTATTTTTCCCGCTAATATCATATCATTCACATTATGAGCCTCCCCATAATATTCCAAATATGGTTTCGAAGCATAAATCGGATCAGATACCAGAACATCCGCATCTTCCAATTCCGTTTCGTACTCATCTTTTGTCATCAACTTTCCTAAACCATCGAAAAAATATCTGCGATAATGACACACTCCTATCAAATCAACATTTTGATAGTTTTTCCATAACCAATATAAACCTGTAAGTTCTCCATAAAATGGATTGAGCTCCGAAATAGATTCTCCTGTATCATCCCCAAGATATCCTAGATTTTCTCCCAGAGCTCGTCCTACTTGCAAAGGAATATAAATCTCATTTTGTGGCGGATGAAATTTTTTATGCGTCATAACAAAAATTTTTGTTCTCATATTACACCTTCTCTGTTATAATCAAAACTATATAGAAAGGACAAAAAACATGAATATTTTATTTCTGGACTGGCCTTGTTTTGGGCGAAACGATGTATTAAATTATTTTAAAGAAGAAAATCACAACGTAACTTTATTCTCACACCCAGATTATGATCTGCGAATAAGCGATAGCTTTATAAAAAAAATTGACGAATTATTGAGTATCAACTCATTTGATCTCTGCTTTTCCTATAATTATTTTCCACTATTGGCTACCGCATGCTATTCTCATAATTTAAAATACATTGCTTTCGTCTACGACAGTCCACAAGTAAAATTATATTCTTATACTGTGACTTATCCAACTAATTATATTTTTCTCTTCGATAGTGAACTAGTCAATCAATTTCAACAGGAGGGAATTACTACCTTTTACTATATGCCCCTCCCAGTGGATGCCAACAAAATTACTACACTCCTATCGAAATCTTATAACCAAAAACGTCTGTCTGCTGATGTATCCTTTGTCGGCTCTTTATATAATGAAGAGCATAATTTATACGACAATTTAAAAAATCTTTCCAACTATACAAAAGGATTTTTAGACGGAATTTTAAAAGCTCAGTCACAAGTTTATGGTTATAACTTTATGCAGGAATGTCTTACTCCCTCTATTTTAAGACAATTACAGGAGGCAACACACTACAGAAAAAATATTGATGGTGTGGAACCATTAAGTTACATTATTTCCGACTACTTTTTAAGTCGAAAATTAACTTCGATTGAGCGTATTGAGTATTTAACTCTCATTTCCAAACAATTTTCTTTAAAACTATTTACATCTGATCCTAATATTTCTGTCGGACTCTGTCAAAATATGGGATCCGCTGACTACCTGTCAGAAACCCCATATATTTTTCATAATAGCAAGATTAATTTAAATTTCACCCTTCGCAGTATTCGGAGTGGAATTCCATTGCGCTGCATGGAAATTATGGCATCTGGTGGATTTCTATTAACAAATTTTCAGGCAGATTTGCTACAACACTTTACTCCTGATGAGGATTTTGTATATTTTGAAAGCAAAAACGACTTGCTCAACAAAATAGATTACTATCTTTCTCATGAAAATGAACGTAAACAAATTGCAAAATCGGGATATGAAAAGGTTTTTAATTATCACAACTATTCAACCATATTTCAAGAAATACTCAATATTGTTTTTTGATTTTTCACAATATACCATAAATACTTACGAGCTTCTTTGCATCCATAATAATCCATAATATTCATTTACACATTTAAGTATTGCATCATCATATATTTTTGCTTGTTCATGATACCCACACTTTTTATAAAATCTTCTTGCACGTTCATTTTTAGGATCTACACACCAATATATCTTCTTAATATCTTCCTTTTCAAACCCTTCTTGTATTATTTGTTTAATTGCATATTGAGAAAATCCCGTTCCCATGGCCTCTTTTCTTACAACAATTGCAAATTCTGCACATCCATTTTTAATATGTTTTAAACTAACTGTCCCCATATAGATGTTGTTTTCATCAACAATTGCTCTATGAATTTCCGCTTTCATATCTTTTGCATTTTGAATAAATCTTTCACAATCATCAATAGACATATTTTTAAAGTCTTTTTTAAGATATTTGATCAGATCATCATCCTGCATCCACTCTAGCATATAATTTGCATCTCTTTTTTCTAATTTTCTCAATTTTGCTTTCAAAACTTATTTACACTTTCTATTAGCCATTCAATCATTTCGCATGTCATACCTGGATATAAAGGCAAACTCACTTCCGAATTACATATATATCTTGTTATTGGATATTGTTTTTCCTGTTCTTTGTATTCACAATATGCTGCCTGTTCCATTATAGCTTTCGGGTAATGTATATTTGTCATAATTTCTCTACCATTCATATATTCGATAAAATCCTGCCTATCTTCCACCATCACCGCAAATATATGAAACACATGACAACTTTCCTCTTTTGGCATTTCAGGTAATCTTACTTTAGGATTATTTATCTTATCAAAATACTCTTTCGCAATTTTCCTTCTTTCTTTATTCCACTGCTCTAGATATGGCAATTTTTTCCCCAAGAATGCCGCTTGCAATTCATCTAATCGAGAATTACAACCTTTGTATATATGATTATATTTTTCTTTTGATCCATAATTTGATATAGCTTTTACTTTTTCCGCTAATTTTCGATCATTTGTAATAACCGCACCTCCATCTCCTAAACACCCAAGGTTCTTTCCTGGATAAAAACTAAATGCCCCAGCATCTCCAAAGCTGCCAGCAAATTTTCCATTTAAATGCGCCCCATGTGCTTGCGCTGCATCTTCAATCACTTTTAAATTATATTTTTTAGCTATTTCGCAAATCGAACCCATTTCACAAAGTCTACCATATAAATGTACAGCAATAATAGCTTTCGTCCTTTCTGAAATAGCTCTCTCTATTTTATTAATGTCAATATTATAAGTATGTATATCTGCATCTACAAATATAGGTGTTGCCCCCACTTGAGTAATAGCCAAAACAGTAGCAATAAATGTATTTGCCGGAACAATTATTTCATCTCCCTCACCAATTCCCATTGCCAGCAAAATCAATTTTATTGCATCAAGCCCGTTTCCAACTCCCACACAATATTTTACTCCACAATATTGTGCAAATTTGCTTTCAAAATTTTCAGTTGCTTTTCCGCGAATAAACCACTCTTCACTTAACACTTCATCAAATGCTTCCTCTAAATCCGCTCTTATTGGATCATGAATTGTTGCTAAATTCAAATAAGGAATTTTCATTTTATTCTTTCTCCTTTACACCCTTCAAAAATTCATCATAATCCCGAATATAATCTTTCTCATTATAAATATCCGATGCTAATACCATCAATACTGCATCTGGTGAAAAATCAAACATCTCTCGCCATATATTATTTGCCACATAAAGACCTTCATATGGTTTTTCCAATGATACTATTTTTTTTTCTTTTCCGTTATCTAATAAAATTTTACAAGATCCATGTATACAAATTAGAATCTGTTCTAAGGATTTGTGAGCATGAAACCCTCTGTGTACCCCCTTTTTTGTATCATACATATAATAAACTCTCTTAATTTCAAATGGGATATCATTAAACTCTTCTAAAGCGACGAGCATGCCACGTTCATCACCATGTTGTTGAAAAGCGTATTTAATGACCTGCATTCTAAATAACCTCCCTACATAATTTTGTCTACTATTTCTTTCGCCCTGCTACTCCATGTATGTTTTTCCTTTGCTAGTTTATATCCATTTTGTGCTATTTTCTTCGCCTCTTTTTCATGTTGCATATAATATAAAATCTTATCTGGCAATCTTTCTAAATCACTTAGATTATAATGCACAATATTTACACCATCTATTGTATTTTCCAGAAGAAAATCTGTAATATCCGTGACCGCAATAGCCCCACTTAGCATTGTGTTAAATACTCTCTCCTGTGTTCCAGATTTCAACCATGGTTGTATATTTAAAACAAATCTAACTTTTTTATATATTTCCATCATTTGTTCGAATGAAACCTTATCTTTAAAATGTACATTACTATATGTATCATACACAGAGTTTTCATTCCATCCGTATATATCAATAGGAATTCCACTGTAAATAATAGCTTCAACTACTTTTTGTCTATAATATTGCCGAATATAATTATCAATAATTCCAAACACATCTGTTTCAAAAACAATATAATGTATCGTATAATTAGAGCCATACTTTAGTTCTACCATTTCTACCACATTCTCTATTGTCTTACTTGGATCTTTTTTTAACGCTTCTATAATTCTAAAAATAACTTTTGCATATCTATGTTTTGAGATCTTTTCCTCCTGTTCATGTATATTAAAATATCCTCCAAAAAAAACAATTTTATTTTCTCGATCTTCAAAATTGCTTTTAAAATTTGGTTCTACATTGCATCCTCCAAGTGGCAAAAAAACAACACTTTTTTCATTTTTTATATATTTTTTTGTAAAACGAACCCAATTTTCATCTGCAAACAACATTGCATATGATGAAAATAAATGTTTAATCCGCCCCATATGAAACAATGGATGATCAACAAAAAAAGGAATTATTTTAGAATTTTTATTATCAAATATACATTTATAATCATCTATAACATTATCATATCTTTCTGTTTCTGACATAACTCCATTCATCAGCAATATATATTGATATCCCGTTGTATTCTGAAAGTAATTATACCCCTTCTCCTTTATTTTACTATAACGATAAGGATCTGCTGGATTATAGACATATGTTATAACCCCACATTCCTGAAAACCCTTTTTTAATCCTTCCACAAAATTTGGCAAGACATTATACTGAGAATTTGCACTTACAAGAAGAATATTTCTTCCTTTTTTTAAAATACTTCTTTCTTTTTTATCTAAATTATTTTCCAGTTTTACAGGCGTAAATGTTGCTGCCATTTTTTTAATTACATAATCCAATTTTTTATACTGTTCTATACCTTCTACTGAAATTGCAGCAACCTCATTAATTTTTTCTTTTTTCTCTAAAGATATTTCTACCATTTCTGATAACTGTATGAGATATTGCATATATCCAATTTGTTCTAACATTTGAGTATTATTATTTAGGCACTCTATAATACTATCTAATTCAGTTTTCAAAATATTTTTTTCAAATGCAAGACTATATAGCTTTTCATATAACTGTATATTTTTTTCAATCACCTCATGCACTTTTTCCCATTCATCTAAATATGAATTATATACTTCTATAGCCAGCCCTCTCTTCCTAGGCTGAATAAATGGAACCAACCATGACAAAATTTCTGGCATATTTACTGATATTTTAAAATATTTATTGAACTTTTCATTACATAATTTACTTTTCTCTATCAAAAGTTCTTCTTTATACAAAAAAACAGTCTCATTTGCAAACACCAAAGTATAATAATCCCCCATATAATTTGCCAACGAAACCAAAAAATTTTCTAAAGGATCTGTCGAATTTTCAATTAGTTCATTATATCTATATAAATGTTCTTGTTCACTTAATATTTTTTCTATAAATTTTTTTTCAATTTCATTTTCAGATATAATCCAGAATTTTTTACCTAAATGTTTCTCTAAAACATTATTTGAAATATCGGAATTCAAAATTAGAGGTATATTTTGCCATCCATCTATTTCATTAAATTTCTCACATGAAGTTCCACTAGGAAATAAAATAAAATCCACTTTTATATTATTTTGAATTAAATAAAGTCCCGCTTCGCCAACCCCAATAACACAACATTTATTCATATTTTTTTTCAAAAAATCTTGACTTTCCTGTGATATTACATCATATATATATACTACCGGAACATCTGATGGAATCATTTTTTCTAAAGCACAAATTCCATATCCTTCTATAATATATTTTAAATTTTCTATCCTATTAATTTCACATTCCAGTTTTTTCATTTTTTCTCCCCTTCAACTGTATATTGAAACAATATATTTTCAAAATTTTTCAAAGCGATACCTTTTTCAAAATTAGCCACTTTTGATTTACATATACTTTTGTCAATAACCGGAAGCATACCTTTTTCTAACGCATTTAAAATTTCCGACAACATTCTTGCATTTCCATATTCAAATAAATATCCTGATTCTCCATGTACTATCAATTCTTTTATTCCATCTACAGGTGTTGAAATAACTGTTTTACCACATGCCATAGCTTCAATGACTGTAAGTGGCGATCCCTCATATTCCGATGCTAAAACGACAATCTCCGCCGTATTGTCTTCATCCATCCATGGATTTTTCTTCCATCCCAACCAATTAACACGATTATTTATGCCCCATTTCTTTATTTTCCTTTTAAGCATATTTTCTAATTGGGCATCTCCTGTTCCAACAATATCCATATTCCACTCTTTATCCAAATACAATAGTGCTTCCAGTATTATTTCTATATGTTTTTCAGGAGATATTCTCCCAACATATGCAATTTTTTTCTGTAATACATTATCAGATAATTTCAGCTTGGGACATTTTGAAAAATCAACCGGATTATAAACTCGGAATACATTGGTAGAAATTGTTTTATATATCTCCTGATAAATAGTATCTGAAATTGCGAAATGTGCATCTGCATAATTTAATGCATCGTAGCCTCCATATCCCGCCTGCTGATATCTATTTACTGGTGCATGTAACCACGAAATAATCTTGGCTGATTTATTTCCATATACTAATGCTTTTCTAGTAAGATAGCTTATATACGGCCACCCCGTTGCCAATATAACATCTGGCGCTTCCTCTGATTGTATAAATAATTGATAGGCCTCTATCAATTCTGCCAAATTATGACCACTGCGTCCATATAAAAGTGGGAAAAAAGAAATATCTGATGGGGTCCAACAAAAGCCTTCCCATACTAATTGTATTATTCTAACTTTCCATCCGCTACTCTTTAAATAAATTGCTGTATCGCATATTACATTTTCTACTCCACCACGCTCTGCTACTGCAATCACAATATCTACTTTCATTTTAAATCTCATTTTCCTTTAATTAAAATCTGCATAAATATTTTGAGATTCTTCACATAATATTTTTGCTGTATCCTTCACAATTTTCATATATAATTTTCCTTTTCTAGCAATTTCAATCCCCTCTTCTTTCATTGATGGCATTTGCTCATCTGCTTCATTTCTCATGATTTGTGTGGCAGAAGGCACTGTCAAAATAACCAGCTGATATAAAGCATTACTTTCTATCTTTTTTATTTTATTTTTTATTTTTGTTAATAATTTATAATATTGTTCACTATCCATTTTTTGTTTTTTACAAAGTTGACCTACTTTGCAATAATACTTATATAAACTCTCGGCATCTTTTTCTAATTCTTTAAATTTATCCGGAATATTTTTCAGATAATCCACTGCCCATTTTCTTTTTTCCTGACTCAACATAGGTTCTATATTATCCAAACATTTTTTTATATCTACTTCTTTCGTACAAGTTTCTGTAATTGCATTCTTCAATGTCATAATATCTGTTCCTGCAATTTTAGCCCCACCCTCAGTTGCATTAATTACTCGAAACTCTTTTACATGTTCCTTGTACTGTTGTATGCTATATACATACCAGTTTAAAAACACTTTAAAATCTGTTCTTGTTGGAACTTTTTTTTCAACATTTCCTTCTATCCATTCATAATTTTTTGTATCAATCTCTGGCATATGTTCTTCGAAAGTTCCATCCGCATGTGTTTTATTGCCTGTAAGTGCCAAATCCTGTCCTACCAAAATAATTGTTTTTAATCCTAATTTATACAGCAAAGAAAATGCATTGGTAGCTACGGATCCTCCCGTTTCTACTCCTCCCCATCTCAATCCACTCTTCAGCATTATATTTTCAGCAAATTGATAGTTTTCATCAAAAAAGAATTTTTTTCCCTTATGGTACTCAAGAATCTCCGGTGTCGCATTCAACGTGGTTACCATTGGTATCTTTCTAACCTCTTCTTCCTTGATCAGATCCAACGGTTTCTGCGCATCCACAATAAAAAACATATCTGGAATAATTCCTTCTTGAAGTAACGGTTTTAATGCTGTATCAACTGCAATAATAAAAGCCTTCCCTTTGGCTTTTTTAAGTTCTTTAATGTTTTTATTTAATGATGGTCCTGCAGCTACTACTATACCAGTCACATCTGTAGGAATTGCTCTAAATAACTGAATTGTTTTATATCCATCACACAAATATCTCGCATTTTTTAATACATTAATTGAAGTAGATGCAGAAAATGCAATTGCAGTATTGTACGAAACTCTATTTGAAAGTGCTGCCTCTTTGCACTTTTTGAAAAGTAACTCCCACTCTTCTTTAAATATTATATCGTAATTTGGCAAAGCAAATAACTGAAGATTTTTTAATCTCTCTAATTTCATAAGCCGTTCTAGCATTAAATCCAACTTATTGATTGTCATACCCCCTACATTTTCTATCCAAAATATAATCGTATGTTTTTCCATTATTTTTTCTAAATCAATATAGTTCAATGCTTTTTGAAAAATATGAACAGAAGGCTCATATATCATGATATTAAGATGTACATCTACGTTTTCGAATAGTTCTTGTAAATATCCAACATTTCCAGTCCCCATAATTATAAACGTATAATTCTCCGGAATATCTCCCTGCTCTAAAAGCCATTCCTGCGGAGGCTTTCGTGCATTTCGTTTTCCCGACAAATAATAAACATGTCCCTCTTTTTTTATCTTCAATATATTTACTTTATCGTCAGAAATTTCTTCTTTTATTTCTATTTTTTCTTCTATTTTTAATGCTTCTTCTATATTTTGATCCATTCCCGGATAATACTTTGCCAAAATTTTTATGTTTTTTTGATATAAATCCATAATTATCTTTCCTCCGTCATATCCGGTAAAAAGGTATATATATATTTCATAATTCCATATGTTATTGCGTCATGCATCAACACACAATCCTGTTGCTCTATTGCTATTACAATATCCTGCAAAATATCTAACAGTTTTTTCTGTTGTTCCTCCCAATTTTTACCGTCTATAACATATTTTTCTTTCATAAACCATACTGCAAATTCCTGAATTTCAGACAGATTCTCTCTTATCGGCATTAAATCGTTTCTATTCTGTGCACTCAAAAATTCTTCTTCTATTTTTTCTAATTTTTTATATAACACTACCCATCTATCATCCATTATTTATTCCAATCTTTCTAAAATAAAAGAGTTGGCAACGCCAACTCTTTTATTTTCTTTGATAATCTTATCCAATTTTGAATAATTACTGCAGCAGAGAAAGTACCCCCTGTGTAGACTGATTTGCCTGTGCAAGCATAGACTGTCCAGCCTGTGCAAGAATATTGTTCTTGCTGTATGTAACCATCTCATCTGCCATATCAGTATCACGAATACGAGATTCTGCAGAAGATGTATTCTCAGATACGTTATCCAAGTTAGCTACTGTATGCTCTAATCTGTTCTGTAATGCTCCAAGAGCAGATCTCTGTGAAGAAACCAGATTAATAGCTTTCTGCACAGCATCAATTGTAGCATTTGCACTTGAATAATCGCTTACGTTTGGTGCTGTAAGAGTTGTAGCTTTTCCAAGAGTTGCCTGATTTGCAGTTACATTTTCTGTATCTGCATATGTTGCAGCATTTGCACGAACATCAGTAGAAATTGCATCTTTCAAGTTGCTCAGATCCACCGTCATTGCACTATTTGCAGTCTCATATTGTTTATTATCTGCATCAAGATAATACGCACTACCTGTCTGAAGGTTTAATTGCTGCATATATCCTACAGAATCAGCTGCATTTGATGCAACAGCATTTAAACTTGCTACTGCATCATCTGTTTGACCAGCAAAACTCGTTGTAGAATCAATAGTTGTTGTAGAATACTTTCCAAACGAGAAACCTGTTACTTTCTTTCCCGTCTGAGTCTGTGTTGTTGTACCAGAAATATTATGTAAACCTAATGCGGATGCATTCATGTTTGCAATAGAAATAGAAATCTTCTGGTCAGAGTTTGCGCCAACCTGTAAATTCTTAGATGTAAAGCTACCATCAATCAGGTTCTGCTTATTGAACTGTGTTGTAGAAGCAATACGATCCAGTTCGGATGTAAGAGCATCTAACTCTTCGTTGATAGCATCACGGTCAATGCTCTCATTTGTATCGTTAGCACCCTGAACAGCAAGCTCGTTCATACGCTGTAAGATAGAGTGAGATTCACTTAAAGCACCTTCTGCTGTCTGGATCAGTGAAATACCATCCTGTGCATTATCAGATGCCTTGTCAAGCCCACGGATCTGGCTTCTCATCTTCTCTGAAATCTTTAATCCTGCTGCATCATCGCCTGCGCGGTTGATTCTGTAACCAGAAGATAACTTCTCTGAAGATTTTGCCTGTGCGCTTGTTGTAACGCCTAACATTCTGTTCGCATTAGCTGCGGTCATATTGTGCTGAACTACCATGCCCATAATTGTTTCCTCCTTGAATTAAGTTACAGCTTCCATGCTGTAATTGATATGATATTTAATTGCAAGATTTTTCTCTTTACGGCCGTACGCTCCGGTCAGAGGTTTGTCTTGTGTGGGTAAGCAATGGGTTCTCCTTGCTTACTTACTATATATATCGGACAAGGTCTGAAATACTTTAGTCCCAATTTTAATTTTTTTACCCGCTTTTTATAGTGCCACCGGAACTTTTCCTTCCAGTATTGCACGGATCTCATCCAAATTCTTACCTGTGATGGATGCAATATTTTCCGGGGACATTCCACTACGGTTCATTTTAAGAATAATTTTTGCTTCTCCTACAACTTCTCCCATGGCTTTACCTCTTGCTTCTCCACGTACTTCCCCTTCCGATTCTCCCAGTTTTCTGGCATCTTCCAGATCATCCTTCATCAGTTCTCTCAACGCATCACACATATTCGCATCCCTCCTTATTTCACGATACAACTCATCATTTGCTTTGACACTTACCTGTAACACAGCCTCTACATTCTGCCGGTCACGCGGTGTATTCATTTCTTCCACGTTCCTCAGAAATTCTTCTATATCTTCTTTTTTCGCATGGTTTGACAAAATCCTCAAACTTCGATGCTCTCCCGGCTCTAATTCCTGTGTCACAATAATCTGCGCTGGAAACGGTAAATGTTCTGTCACATAATAAATGCCCAGATATCTTTCTTCTATTTTATGTCCATACCTCTGCAATGTCAAAAACATTTTCTCCGGCCGGGCCTCCCTGAAAATAGATACTGTCAGTTCATTGATTGGAACTGCATCTACACGTTCTCCATAACCTTTGTACAGACATGCATATCCAACTGTCTTATAAAAATCATCAATAGTCAGTGCATCTTCCGGGCTCTTATACTCGATCACATTATAGGTTCTCATGGTGTGGCCAATTTCATTCTTAATTCGTCTGTTACTTTCTTCTTTTATAATAAGAAGATCAATACGGATTGGTTCCTTGCTCAGATTGTATTCCGGCTTTAACTCCAGCCGTTCAATGTCTTCATGGAATTCCAGCCCTGCAGCAGCGCAGAATGCCGGATGCCACTGGAGCTTGTCTGGTGCATTTTTCAAATTGCTTCCTCCTGTTTGTGTGAATCACGATTCCGCAACATCGCAATTTGTTTTCTGTGCACGAATGCTTAGTTTTCACCTCTTTTCTATTTTTTCTCCGCAATCTTTTCCTACTGTTATCATAGCGTATGTCTGTTTTTACAGCAAGCATTTTCCAAAACAGACTAAGCTGCCCATTCATAATTTTATAATTCTATATTCTATATTCTTTTTTCATATTTTATAATTTTTTCTCTGACACTCATTTCAAATAATTTTTACTGATCGTATTAAGCACTTCCTGCGCTTTTTCAACTTCCTCCGCCTCTTGTCCTAAAATTCCTTTTTCAATTTTTACTGCCAGTTCAGCCTCTTTTATTGCATCCTCATATTTTCCCAGCAATATTCCCTGGCACCAGACATCAATCAGCAGGCATTCTGCATACCAGACACTCTTTTTTCCATATATCTCTTTCACTCTTTCCGTGATCTGTGCCCACATATCCATGTGCAGATCTACGTCTCTTCCTGCTGTTTTCATATAGCAAATCATAAGATTTTTCTTTATATACAATTCATGTTCCAATCGATGTGAATTACTTTTTAATATGATTTTTTCACACTTCTCCAGAATTGTTATCGCTTGTTCATATTTTTCCATCTGTATATAACAAGCCGCCAGATTGTTTTGGGTTTTACACATCTGGACAATATTTTCTTCTTGTTTGTGCTGAAGTTGAATTATCTCGCTAATAATTTTTTCTGCCTTTTCATAATTTTTCAGTCCATATTCACAAAAAGCAATCCCTTCCAGTCCTTGCAGGAAACTAAAATCTTTTTTGCGTTCTTTTTCAGATGCACAAATCAGAATTTTATGAAATATTTTTTCCGCCTCTTCATAAAATTGCTGATTTGACAATGCCAACGCCATTAGAAAATTTATATCTGCCTCTAATTTTGTCTTTTCTTCCCCCGATGCATATTGTTTAATTTCTTGTATGGCCTCCCTATATGCTGGCCAGACAACCTTATCCATATTTTCTTTTGTCGCTACACATGCATTTATCAGCGCAGCCGCATATAAACGTAGCCGCCTCACCTGATCTCCCTGTTGTTTCTGCTTTTTATATAGAGTAAAAGTAATATCAAACTTTTCTTTTTTTCTAAAATGCTTTTCAAACGGAGCATCATATTCCGGCTGGAATGGAATTTGTTTTTTAGGGTTATACTCCAAAAACAGACCGATATAATCTCTCAGATTTGGTTCATACCTTTGAATTTGGTTTACCATAAACGTTGGCATGATAAAAACCAGACGAATCACATTTTTTAACAGTTCCCGGGAAATATTTAAACTTTTCACCACATTTACAGAATCAGAATACGTTGGAAAATTATAAATGCAGATACATTTCTCCTGCTCATTTTCAGAATTTCCTATTTTTCTGAGATACTCAACGATCCCCTCTTTTAAATCCATATAATCTACACATTGTAAACAATAACTGGTATGCATATACTCACATATCTGCATGCCAATTTCCTTATAGTTACATTCAATAACGACGATTCCTATACTTGCATTTTTCATATAAATGTCAAAAATTTTATTCTGTTTTTTAAACTGTTCTTTCAGATCAGGCATTTATTCTACCTTTTTCCCTCAAAAAATCTACCAATACCGGATGCACTCCACACCAACGTTCTCCGTTGTATTCGATTACTGCAAGTGTTTTTAATAATTCACTTAAAACCTCATCTGTATTTTCCGGATGTGGATCATTATAAATTTCAATTAATCGCTCAAATTGTTCCGGTGACGTAATAAATCTTTCATACGTGCTTTTCAGCCGCATAGCTGCAACTGTTGCATCTTCCATGGAAATCTGCTGTGGTTCGGTTTTTGAAAGTTCCAGTATTGCACAATTTGTAAGCATGGAAAAAAGATCCCTGATTGCTCCTCCTGATTTTAATATCATATATTTGAGTGCATCTTCCGCAACAAGTTTCTCTTTCATCCGCTTGTATACAATTTCTTTTAAAACTGCAATTCCTTCTTCATTTTCCGACCGATCACTATTATTCACTTTGATCATGCTATACAATACATCTTTGTCAAAATCATCATTGATCATTCCAAACTCTGCAGTATAGGCCATATAAATAGGAAAAGAGAAGATCATTTTCAAATGTAGCGCCAGCAAAGTCTTTCTGTGTTCTACAAACAAATGTCTTGCATCCGCAATATCAAGTTTATCCAGATCTTCCACAACGATAAGAAGTTCCTTTTGCTGCTTCTCTTTAAGCTGATCATTCATATCCTCCAGTGTTTCATTCATCAAACTGATCAGGTAACTGATTTTCGGTTCTATCGATTTACGAATCGTCTTTTTTGTTTCGGTTCCTGTTTTAAAAATGCCCTTTCCATACACCGATATTTTTTTCAAAAATCCAAGTCCGACCTCTCCTCCGGCTTCTGCCTCTGCAAATTCATTTTTTGTAAATTCAATGGATATTTCATTTTTCCAATACTGTGTCATTTTATCTAAAATTTCTGGCTTTGCTTTAACAGCCTGAGAGGTTGAAAGGTATTCTATAATCTGGCTCATAACTGCAAAAATCACATCAATATACTGTATTCCAATCAGTTCCACTTCCTGCGCAATCGAAAAATTGATGATTTCATACTGATCTTTCAATTCTTCTGAAATCTTTACCATTTCCGTGGATTTTCCACTGCCTTTATGCCCCATTAACAATATTTTTGTATATGGATTAATCCCATATTTCAAAGTGTTAATAATCTCACTTCTGGCATTGATCACGCTCCGGATAGAACTTGTATCCACATAAAAGTCTTCAAAATTTTCCTTATTTAATGGAAAAGAATTAAAAACTGATATCATTTCCTCTAACCGTTCTGCTTTTTTCATCTTTTGAATCCTCCATGCACCCAAATACATTTCCTGCTCTCCTATCACATCTTTTTATTTTCTTTTGTGATAGATATCTAAATTTTAGTATACGAAAAAAGGTGCCCTATTTCAAGACACCTTTTTCCATCCATATTCTATTCGTATTCTATTTTTTCTCCAACCCCGGCCACTCCTGGTCTTTCTCCGAAAGTGTCAGCGGCGTTCCATCTGCCATGCAATATCCTTCCGCCGATGGTGTGCCGCGATACTCACCTGTCACATCCGGCCACCGAATACCGATCTTTGGGTCATTCCATGCCAGGCCGCCCTCGTCATTCGGATGCCAGAAGTCATTGACTTTGTAACAGAACTCTGCCTCATCGGACAGGACAAGAAAGCCATGCGCAAAGCCTTCCGGAATCAGAAACTGCTTTTTGTTTTCCTCGGAAAGTTCCACTCCGTACCATTTTCCGTAGGTTGCGGAACCTTCCCGCAGATCCACCGCCACATCAAATACGCTACCGCGCACGGCGCGCACGAGTTTGCACTGCGGATAGTTGATCTGGAAATGCAGTCCGCGAAGTACACCTTTGACGGACATGGACTGGTTATCCTGTACAAACTGGATATCGAATCCGGCTTCTTTCATTTCCCCCTCATTGTATGTCTCCATGAAATATCCGCGGGCATCCCCGTGTACGGCCGGTGTAATCACACACAGCCCTTCGATACCGCCGACATTTTTTTCCACTGTTATCTGTCCCACTGTTTTTTCCTCTTTCATGCTGATTTGTATCTATTCAGAACCCCCTCAGAATAGTTACGCTGATTTTAATATTTCACTCTGCCCTCTGCGACTGCTTTTAAATGCTCTCCATACGGACTCTTCCCATAGCGCATCGCAGAATCAAGTAATTTTTCCCGATCAATCCAATGATTGATATATGCGATTTCTTCCGGTGCGGAAATGGTCACGCCCTGACGATGCTCGATCATCTGCACAAATGCTGCCGCATCCAGCAGGCTGTCCATCGTTCCTGTGTCCAGCCATGCAAACCCACGTCCGAGCAGCTGCACATTTAAGTTTTTCTGCTGCAGATACAGGTCATTTAAGGTGGTGATCTCCAGTTCTCCACGGGCGGATGGCTGCACCTGTTTTGCCATTTTGCTCACGCCTGCCGGATAGAAATACAGTCCGGTCACGGCATAGTTGCTCTTTGGCTGTGCCGGTTTTTCCTCGATGGATACCGCTTTTCCGTTCGCATCGAAATCCACGACACCGAAACGCTCCGGATCGTTGACATAATAGCCAAAGACGGTTGCCTGTCCCTCTTGTGCATCCTTTGCGGCATTGCGCAGAATTTTTCCGAATCCGTTTCCATAGAAAATGTTGTCACCAAGTACCATGGCGCAGGCATCCTCTCCGATAAATTCCTCTCCAAGCAAAAATGCCTGTGCGAGTCCATCCGGAGACGGCTGCACTTTGTAGGACAGATGAAGCCCGAACTGATTTCCATCCCCCAGAAGTGCCTCAAATCTCGGGGTATCTTCCGGCGTGGAAATAACTAAAATATCACGGATGCCTGCCAGCATCAGTGTAGACAGCGGATAATAAATCATCGGTTTGTCATATACCGGAAGCAATTGTTTACTGGTTACCATCGTCAGCGGATACAGCCGTGTCCCTGCGCCGCCTGCCAATATAATTCCCTTCATCTTAAAGTTCCCCCTGTCTCTTTAATTCCTGCAGATACCGCCCCAGTGCGTCCTGCCAGGTTGGAAGCGGTGTAAATCCATTTTCTTTCAGTTTCTTTTTTTCCAGTCTGCTGTTAAACGGACGCGCTGCCTTTGACAGACCGTATTCCGCGGTTGTCACGGGCTGCACTTCGGTAGAAAGCCCTGCCTGCCGGTAAATTTCTTTTGTGAAATCATACCAGGATATGTAACCACCCTCGTTTGTTACGTGGTAATAACCATATTTTTCGGTTTCCATCATGTCAACAAGCAGTCTTGCCAGATCGTAAGTATAGGTTGGTGTGCCGATCTGGTCATTTACCACACGTACCTGCGGATGATTTTTTCCTACCTGCAGCATGGTCTTGATAAAATTCTTTCCGTTTAATCCAAATACCCAGGCGATACGAATGATAAAATACTTTTCCAGTGTCTGTGCTACTGCCAGTTCCCCACCAAGTTTCGTCTGTCCGTATACGTTAAGCGGTGCGTATGCTTTGCAGTCCGGCTCCCACGGAGTCTCGCCCTGTCCGTCAAACACATAGTCTGTGCTGATATAGACCATTTTGGCATCTGCTTTTTTCGCTGTGTCCGCAATATGTTTCGTTCCATCTACGTTGATGGCTCTGACTTTTGCCTGATTTTCTTCGTCCTCTGCTGCATCCACAGCGGTCCATGCCGCACAGTGCACGATGGCATCCGGCTGTACTTGCATGATTGTCTGTTCCACTGCTGCCGCATCGGTGATGTCCAGCGGCACATACGATGCACAGGATTCCAGTGTCGGTGCAATATCCGAACCGACTGCCTGATGTCCGCGCTTTGTCAGTTCGTTTACCACGTCATGTCCCAGCTGTCCGGCAACGCCTGTCACGAATACTTTCATATTTATATGCCTTTCTTTCCGTACATTTCTTTGTAATAATTCTGGTATTCCCCGTTTACGATGTTCTCCCACCATTCCTTATGATCCAGATACCACTGGATGGTCAGGCGGATACCATCTTTAAACATCGTCTCCGGCAGCCAGCCCAGCTCGTTGTGAATCTTGGTCGGATCGATGGCATAGCGCATGTCATGTCCCTTGCGATCCTGTACGTGCTCGATCAGGCTCTCCGGCTTGCCGAGATATTCACAGATGAGTTTTACGATATCAATATTTTTCATCTCATTGTGTCCGCCGATGTTGTAGACTTCTCCGACGGTTCCGTTGCGCAGGATCAGGTCAATCGCCTTACAGTGATCCTCGACATACAGCCAGTCGCGCACATTGAGTCCCTCTCCGTATACCGGAAGCGGCTTATCTGCCAGCGCATTTGCAATCATAAGCGGAATGAGTTTTTCCGGAAACTGATACGGACCGTAGTTGTTGGAACAGCGGCTGATCGTCACCGGCAGGCCGTACGTTCTGTGATATGCCATAACAAGCAGATCCGCAGATGCCTTGGAAGTGCTGTACGGACTGGAGGTGTGGATCGGTGTATCCTCATGGAAGAACAGATCCGGACGATCCAGCGGCAGATCTCCGTACACCTCATCCGTGGATACCTGATGATACCGTGAAATACCATACTTCCTGCATGCGTCCATCAGCACGGAAGTACCGATAATATTGGTCTGCAAAAAGACTTCCGGATTCTCAATGGAACGATCCACATGGGACTCTGCCGCGAAATTGACGATGACATCCGGTTTTTCTTTCTCAAAAAGTTTGTATACGCCCGGTCGATCGCAGATATCCAATTTGACAAAACGGAAATTTGGCTGCTCCATCACCGGTGCGAGTGTGGACAAATTGCCCGCATAGGTCAGGGAATCCAGACAAACAATGCGATCCTGTGGATGTTCTTTTAACATATAGAAGATAAAGTTGCTGCCGATGAACCCGGCACCACCCGTTACAATAATGGTCATGAGCATTTCCTCCTGTGTGCATTTGCGATTTCTGTATTTATTTCCATTATAAAAGGTGACGCTAGGTCACCTTCAAGTCTTTTTTATAGATTTTTCTAATTATTTTCTGCACAGGAAGATTCCGGCATCTTTTGTGATATGAAATCCATCTTCCACACGGGCAGAAACAAATTCCCGGAACTCTTTGTACTGGTTCAAAAGCAGCTGGTTCTGATTTCCGTGACAGGAAAGAATATAGGAAATCAGCGGTTCTGCTTCCGCTATTTCAATCGCATCCTCGTATCTTCGCATCTGAATTTCCGGGAAATACGGTGCTAACAGGTTTTCTCCGTTTTCAAGCCCGAACCGCTCATATAGCACCTCCGCTGATAAAACGATTTCTTTATGAAACTGCTGCACCAGATCGGTAATTTCCCGCATATGCTGCTTTCCGTAGGTACTGCATAGAAACCGTCCCCCATTTTTTAAGACTCTCCGACATTCCGCAAGCACCTGCGGGATATCTTCACAGTAAAACAGCACATGATTCGCAATCACAAGATCAAACATTTCCTCCTCATATGGAATTTTTTCACAGTCAAATTTTTTATAAGAAAAGCGGCTGTCCTCTCCCAGCGCACGCCGGGCATCCTTTAGCATTCCTTCTGATTTGTCCGAGAGAACGACCCAAAGATCCGCAGGCAGCTGTTCTCTGTTTTCGGTCCATAATGCTCCATTTCCACAGCCGAGTTCCAGAATCCGCATCCCCGGCTGCAGATTACACTGCTGCATAATCCACGGAAACCACCCCTGCGGATTGACGGAATACTCCCTGTGCAGGCGAATCCGGGCGGAAATATTTGCCGCATTCTGGTACTGGTTTTTCAGGCTTCGTTCTACTGCCGTCAGATGGATCAGATCCAGCATACTGTTCCAGTCAATCGCCTGTTCCGTCTGGATGGCTTCTATGGTGCGGTCAATTGCCTCATCCATCGCCTGCATTTCGTCCATTTTCTGCCGCAGCAGCTTCTTCTGTATCCGCATGGATTCAAGAAGATACTGCTGGTCTGCCGCAGCTAGTGTCATCTCCCTGATATCTTCCAGCGAAAATCCCAGATATTTTAATAAAAGGATCTGCTGGAGTTTTGCCAGATCTGCATCCGTATACAGCCGCGCTCCTGCGGCAGTCCGTGCACTTGGTTTTAAAATATTCTGTTTATCATAATACCGGATCGCGCGAAGTGTCACATGTGCTTTTTTTGCAAATTGCCCGGATGTGTAATACGCATCCTTTTTCATCTACAGTTCTTTCACCTCATCCCGCATTTCTTCTGTCATATTCTGTACATAGGTCGTCTGGGAAGAAATTTCTTCCGTATTTGCGGCAATCGTTGACACTTTCTGCGTCATGGTATTCATGCTTTCTACCAGATCTTTGATCGAATCCATGCTCTGTGTAATCTTTGGAAGAATTGCCTCGGCTTTCTGGTCGTTCTGTGTCAAAAGCTCCTTCGTGGAATCAGACAGTGTACGGATTTCCTCCGCTACCACTGCAAAGCCTCTTCCGTTCTCACCGGCACGCGCCGCCTCAATGGAGGCATTGAGCGAAAGCAGATTTGTCTGTCCCGCAATGGCAGAAATATCTTCATTGCTCTTTTTATATACACTGATGAAATCCGACATGATACGGATGGACTCATTCAGTTCATCGCACAGACGGGAAATATCCTGAATATACTGTGCCAGATTGGTTGCTTCATTTGCAGATTCCTCGTTTGCCGTATTCAGTTCTGCAATGTTATCACTCAGGGTAATAAACCGGTCTGTGATATCTGTAATCTTCTGCTGGCGGATTTCCTGTTCCGTCCGCTCCTGATCGCGAAGTTCTGCAATCTTTTTTGTCTCTTCCTCTGCCATGCCCCGCACATAGTGCACACAGTTTTCTTTTACGTTGACTCCATTGTGGATGGCACGTACCATGTTGGTGCAGCTTGAATATCCACAGGATTCGCAGTCCCTGTGCTGTTCCTCATAGGTATCTTTTTTCATTTCTGCAAACAGGCGGTTCTTCTCCTGTTCGGACGGTTCCTCAATATGTACTGCACGGTTGGTGTAGCTGCGCATAAAATCGTTGATGTTCAGCTTCCCGAAAGCGTCCATGAAGTTTTTCAGACGTTCCTCCGGTGTCAGTGTCTCTGCCCACGGACTCCTGCTTTTGCTCTTCCTGCCAAAGTGTGCCTTCTCCTGTTTTGCACTGGTTTTGCTGTTCCGCAGTTTTGCGATTGTCAGCATGACATCATCGGTTCCCCGTTTCGAATCTGTGGCAGTTCCGTAGAGACAGCCCTTCGCACAATTTAAGATATCTACCATAAACGGAAGTTCTTTATTCTGCTGAATACGTTTTGCATAGGAACGCAGATATTCATACGCCTCATGCTCGCCCTCTACCTGACGCACTACCTGCTCTTTCCCAAGAAAATGTTCTACATTCTCCCGCAGTCCACCAGGCATCGGATACAAAGAACCCAGTCCGTATTCCAGTTCATCGGTATATGGTTCACATCCTTCATAATCGTTTCCGATATACTTCATCATCTTTTCAAAAGTTACATTATAAGAAACATATCCGCCGCAATTGGGATCGGTAATCTCTAATTTTTTGGCAATACACGGGCTGATGAAAGCGATTTCATCTGTGACCTGCATGTATTTTTTCATATAAATAGCAGTACACATCATCGGACTGTGTACCGGCATCAGACGCGGAATCAGCTCCGGTATATATTTTTCCACATAGGTGACTACTGCCGGACACGGCTGGGAAATGCCCCCGAAAAATTTGTGTTCCGTAATGTATTTGAGATATCCCCAGGTTGTGATATCCGCACCGAACGATACACTGCAGATATGGTTGACTCCCTTACTCTTTAAATATCCTAGCACACGCTGGTATTCTTTGGGATAATTTGCCAGAAATGCCGGTGCCAGTATCACGGAAATTTTCTTTCCCGATGCAAGGTCTTCAAAGAAGCGGTCCGTATCATCATAATAGTCTCTCGCTTCATGTGGGCAGACATCAAAGCATTCCCCACATGCAATACATTTGTCCGGGTCTACCGTTACATAACCTTCCTGTGTTGCAATATTTGCCGTAAGTACAGGACAGCCCCGCACGCATTTGTTGCATCCGGTGCATAAATCATTTGTGTAAATCAGTTCCATAAACGCACTCCTTATTATGATTTTTGTATAAACCCCACCCCTATATGCTTATAATTTTATTACTTTTTACCATATTTGTCCAGTGTAACCTTGTTTTTTCCGTTATTTTCATCAAAACACAAATGGTTGTACATGATTTTTTGCAGACTGGATTTATATTTTTTTCCCATTTTGGATATATACACACCGATAGATCGCACTATACTAAGATACAAAGAACTATTTTCACCAATTCGGAGGTTTTCCATGAAAAAAGCAGCTGTTATCCATGATCTGTCCGGTTTCGGAAAGTGTTCTCTCACGGCAGCGATTCCAGTATTATCCGCACTGGGCGTGCAGTGTTGTCCGGTTGCAACAGCCGTACTGACCGGTCAGACCGGTTATCCCTGTTATCACTGTACCGATCTGACCGCCATGTTACCGGACTATATTGATGCCTGGGGGAAAAATAACGCGCATTTTGATGCCATCTACAGCGGATTTCTGACCGGAGCGGAACAGATTTCGCAGGTGCTTGATTTCATCCGCCAATTCCGGGAAGAACATACGCTTCTTCTGGTTGACCCTGTTATGGGGGATGACGGAAATGCTTATCCGTTTTTTACTCCGGATCTGTTAAATGGAATGAAAGAACTGACGCTTGAAGCAGACGTGATCACGCCGAATCTGACGGAAGCCTGTCTGCTGGCAGACATCCCGGAAAATGCCTTACTTCACTGCCGGACGAACACGGATCTGCTGAAGCTGGCAGAAGATGTGGCACTGCGGCTGCAAAAAAAAGCCTCACACCCACAGGATGTCGTGATCACCGGTGTCAAATGCCGTGATGAGAAACATCCCGTCATTTATAATATTGCTGCCACTGCAAATGGAATTTACCGGCACGAATCGCCGTTTTTTGACCGGAGTTTTTCCGGAACCGGGGATCTGTTTGCCTCTGTATTGTGTGGCTGCTGCACAAAGGGCATATGCACGGAAGATGCGATTCTGCTTGCCGGGAAATTTTTATCCCACAGTATCGGGGATACCATGAAAGAAAATACGCCGGGACGCGATGGCGTTAATTTCGAGAAATTTCTTATTGACCTGATTGCAGATTCAAACGTGTAAAAACGAAAAACCCGGAAAAGAATTTCGCAATTGATGAATCCATACGATAGAAAGAAGGAATTGTTATGGCAAAAATTTTATATGTGTACAATGATCAGGTATATGCAAATATCACAAATAAATGTGACTGCAACTGTACGTTCTGTATCCGTAAACAGTTTGATGGTGTGGGTGATGCGGATACCCTCTGGCACAAAGCAGAGCCTTCTTTAAGTGAGATTATTGCCGCAATTGATGCCTTTGATTTCACCGGCTACAAAGAATTTGTTTTCTGTGGCTATGGGGAACCGACCTGTGCACTGGAGAATCTGATCGCCAGTGCCAGATATGTCAAAGAAAAAACAGGTCTCCCGATCCGTGTCAATTCCAACGGTCTGGGAAACCTGTATTATAAACGTGACATTGTACCACAGCTGGCAGAAGTGGTAGACAGTATCTCCATCAGCTTAAATGAGGCAACTGCAGAAAAGTATGAAAAAGTAACCCGCCCATCCTTCCCCCATGCTTATGAAGCAATGCTTGATTTTGCAGAGGAATGCGGAAAACTTATCCCACACACCCAGCTATCGATCGTGGATATTCTTCCGGAAGAAGACATTAAGGCGTGTCAGCGCATCGCTGACAGCCGCGGTGTCCATCTGAAAGTACGTCCATGGGAGCACAGTGCATAAAGAAGTTACCGGTTACTGTTCTCATGCTTACCTGTGAACACCAACGGCATTACAGCCCCAGCACATCCAGAAGGATCTGTTCATCTTTCTTTTGTTTCTGTGGATGCTGTAATTCCGCATCTGCCAGACGGGTACGGATATTCTGCATCCGCTGATCCAGATCTGCACTGATCTGTGCACATTCGCTCAGTTCCTGTGCCAGACGCTCGGTTTCATCTGCCGGAATATTCTTTTTGTACCGCACTTTGTGCTCCAGACTCGCCCAGAAATCCATGGCAATGGTGCGAAGCTGTACTTCAACTTTCATTTCCCGTTTCTCATTCTTCAGAAAAATCGGCACTGCAACGATCAGATGCAGGCTGCGGTATCCGTTTTCCTTCGGATGCTTGATATAATCTTTCTGTTCGATCAGACGGATATCATCCTGCTGAAGCAGGCAGTCCGCCAGCAGATAGATATCTTCCGGGAAAGAGCACACAACCCGGATTCCTGCTATATCATTGATGTTCTGTTCAATCGCCGAAAGCGTCAACGGAATATTTTTCCGGCGCACTTTGCGCACGATTCCGTCCAGCGATTTCACACGTGTCTTGATGGACTCGATCGGATTACGGTCATATTCCAGCGAAAATTGTTCGTTTAACACTTTAAACTTCGTTTCTACTTCCATGATTGCGCACTTGTAATATGCCATCAGCGTATCCAGCGGCTTTGTATTTTCCTGCACAAAATCCAAAAATTCATCAGACATCAGACGATTACGGACAAGGTTTTCCGCTGCCTGCTGCAGCTGCGCATTTACTACTTTACTTAATTCGTTCATATCTATTTCCTCTTTTTCTCCTGTAATTTTCTATATAAATAATTGTGAAATCCTTAGTTCCGGCGGACTCCCGTGTGGTGGCTCCGGCTGCGGCCTCTCCGATACGCACGAATTAGACAGAATCTTAGAATTTGCGAAAGTGATTGCGTGGCTCTAATTTTGTGTCCGGGCAACGTTTCGACAGCGGCGCGGCTTGTGTCTGTCTGCCAAGGATGCGCTCAGAATTTCTAGTCTGCCTAAGCGGAGCACAAACTTTCCCAATTGTTTTAAATAAAAAGAGCTTCACGGAAATAAATTTCCATGAAGCTCTCCGCACATGGACTTTCCTGTCTGGTTTCCACATGCCTATATTATAATGGATTCATCCGCAAAACGGAATAAATAAAGTCTGAACTTTTTCCGAACTTTATCTTAATCCTTGAACAGATCCGTAGAATAATAACGGTCTCCGCTGTCCGGAAGAAGGGCAACTACAGTCTTTCCCTTAAACTCCGGTCTCTTTGCCACTTCGATGGCTGCCTTTAATGCAGCTCCGGAAGAAATACCTACCAGCACACCTTCCTCTTTTGCAATATATTTGGAATACTCGAAAGAGTCTTCATTGGAAACCGGGATTACTTCATCATAAACCTTGGTATCGAGTGTGTTTGGAATAAATCCGGCTCCGATACCCTGGATCTTATGCGGACCTGCCTTTCCGGTAGACAATACTGCAGATGTCTCTGGCTCTACGGCAACGATCTTTACATCCGGATTCTGGGATTTTAAATACTCACCAACACCTGTGATGGTTCCGCCTGTACCGACACCGGCTACGAATGCATCCACTTTTCCGTCGGTATCTTCCCAGATCTCCGGTCCGGTTGTCTTCTTGTGTGCTGCCGGGTTTGCAGGGTTCTCAAACTGCTCCGGAATGAAGCTGTCTGCGATCTCTTTGTGAAGTTCCTCTGCCTTTGCGATGGCTCCCTTCATACCCTTGCTTCCATCGGAAAGAACAAGCTCTGCGCCATATGCCTTGATGATGTTGCGACGCTCAATACTCATGGTCTCCGGAAGAACGATGATCAGGCGGTATCCCTTTGCTGCTGCGATTGCCGCAAGTCCGATACCTGTATTTCCGGATGTCGGCTCGATAATGGTGGAGCCCGGCTTTAATTTTCCGTCCTTCTCTGCCTGCTCAATCATCTCTTTTGCAATACGGTCCTTAACAGATCCTGCCGGGTTAAAGTACTCCAGCTTTGCAAGAAGTCTTGCCTCAAGGCCAAACTTCTTCTCGATGTGTTTGAACTCTACCAGTGGTGTGTGTCCGATCAGTTCCAATGTTCCTTCATAAATATTTGCCATTTTATTATCCTCCAATTTACTCTCTCTGATTTAATCCCTTATTTTCATACTTCTTTAGTAGGAATTATCTGTTGTTATGAATATACACCCTTTCCCAAACGCTGTCAACTACTTTTTACGATATTATTTTATACCCCTAAAAAAATACACGACACTCCTTATATTTTACTCCGCTTTGCCACAATTAAGACTCCAAAATTTTAACAGAGCCAGAAACTGCACAAAATTCGTAACGTATTCTATAAGAAGCATCGTGTATTTTTATCTATATGTGTATAAAAAACCTTCCGACTTTATCACTCTTCATCCTCATCGTCATCATCGTCCGCATCCTCACCGAGCAAAGCCTCTTTTAAAGTTCTCCAGCCAAGGACTGCACACTTCACACGCGCCGGCATATGGGCGATATCGCGGAGTGCCGATGCCTCCTCAAGAGAATCAATCTCCTCCTCGCTGGCATCGCCTTTGATCATTTTCATAAAGATTTTCCCCATCTGCAGGGCCTCTTCTTTTTTCTTTCCGACAATCATGCCAAGCATGATATCTGCGGAAGCCTGGGAAATCGCGCATCCGTCCCCGACAAATGCACCGTCGGTAATCGTGTCGCCATCCGTCTTTAATTTCAGGAAAATATCATCCCCACAGCTCGGGTTGACACCCTCAAGCACAATATCCGCATCCGGCAGATCATGTTTAAACTCCGGGCGCACGTTGTGCTCGGTTAAGATTTCATTATAAAAACTTCTATTTTCCATATCCCATTCGCTCCCTTATATTTGCGATGCCTGCTACAAATTTGTCGGCTTCTTCTTCGGTATTGTAAAACATAAAGCTTGCCCTGGTGGCGGAGCTGATGCCCAGATAATTAAGCAGCGGCTGCGCACAGTGATGTCCGGCACGCACACAGATGCCATCGGCGATTAAAATCTCGCTCACATCGTGTGGATGCACGTCATCAATTGTAAATGTAAGAATTCCGGTGTGTTCTTCGGCCCGGTCGGATCCAAGTACATGCACATGTGGAAGTTCTTTCAATCCGTCAAACGCACGCTTTGTCACGGCAAGTTCCCGCTCCTGCATCACATCAAAGCCAACAGACTGTGCGTATTTTATGGCAGCATGCAGTGCTATGGCTCCGGCAGCATTTACGGTTCCCGCCTCGAACTTATGCGGAAGTTCTGCGTATTTTGCGCTCTCGCGGGTCACGGATTCGATCATCTCTCCACCGGAAAGAAACGGCGGCATTTTCTTTAACAGTTTTTTCTTTCCATATAACACACCAATTCCCATCGGTCCGAAAATTTTATGTCCGGAAAATGCAAAGAAGTCTGCATCCAGATCCTGCACATTGACTGGCATATGCGGGGTGCTCTGTGCCCCGTCCACCACGATAATGGCATTTTTTTCATGTGCCATGGCTGCGATCTCTTTGACCGGGTTCACACGTCCGAGCACGTTAGAAATCTGTGTGATTGCTACGATTTTTGTCTTTTCCGTAATCTGTTCTTTTACCTGATCAAGATCCACCGATCCGTCCGGACGGCATTCGATAAACCGGAGTACCGCTCCTGTCTGCCGCGCAACCATCTGCCATGGCAGAAGATTGCTGTGATGTTCCATGATCGAAACGAGGATTTCATCCCCGGCATTTACATTGTTTAAACCATAGCTGTATGCCACAAGATTCATGCTCTCTGTGGTATTTCTGGTAAAGATGATTTCACGCGCGGATTTGGCTCCGATAAAATCACGCACGCCTTTTCTGGCATTTTCATACAGTTCGGTTGCTTCCACACTCAGTGGATAATTTCCACGCAGCGGATTTGCATTGTGTTTCAGGTAAAAATCGCGTTCTGCATCAATGACACACTGTGGACGCTGGGAAGTTGCCGCATTGTCGATATAGATCCATTCCCTGCCATCGACTGTATGTTCCCCGATTTCTGACAGCAGCGGAAAGTCCTTGCGATAATCGGTCATGCTACACCTCCCCGAGTTCTTCGTCAATCATTCTGGCAAAGCTGTCGTCTTTGATAATTCCTTTCAGGCGGTCAATGTTTGCTCTTGCCATAATATTTTCCGCGTGCTCTTTGTCGATTCCGCGGCTGGCAAAATAAAACATGGTATCCTCATCAAGTTCCCCAATCGTTGCACCGTGATTACCAACGACATTTTCCTCGGAGCATAAGATCACCGGAACGGTTTTATTCTCCACATCATCGCCAAGCATCAGTACATTTTCCAGCTCGTTTCCGACAGAATCGGAAGAGCCGGTCTTAAAATCAATCGTTCCACGGAAGATCTTCTTTGCACCGTCGCGCAGGGCACCGCCCACGTTGATCTCACTCTCTGTATGCTTTCCAAAGTGGTTGACCACTTCATTCATGTCGATGATATGTGTGTGCTGCCCGATATAGCCGATATCGCTCCTAAAGGTGCTTGCATCGCCGTTTAAGTTGATGGTCGTATCGGAATAGATATCTCCTTTTCCGAGATAAATCTGTACCAGCTCGATACGGGCATTTTTTGCACATTCTCCCTCAATCTGATTGTACACAAGAGAATTTTCTGCTGTGTGCTGCAGCTGCACCAGACGCACCCGTGCATGTTCTTCCACCGAAAGGCTTGTCCTTACGGCAAGTTTTTCCTCTGTCTGATAATCCATAAACACGGTCACCTGCTTACCTGCCGGTGCTATGATATGGATCTTTTTGCTGCTGTATCTTCCCTCTCCGGTAATGGAAAAGCGTACCTCTTCGGTGCTTCCCGCTGTCACGGTTTCCTCCGGAAGTTCTGTTGTATGTTCTTTGTCCCACGGAAGCTTGGTCTCGTTGACATGTAACCAATACCAGGTCTTCGATGGAAGTTTATTGATTGTCATTTCTGTCATTGTTCTCCTCCTAACCTATGCTTCCCTTCATCTCCAGCCGGATCAGGTTGTTCATCTCAACCGCGTACTCGACCGGAAGTTCCTTGGATACGTTGTCTGCAAATCCACTGACCAAAAGTGCCCGGGCATCTTCTTCCGTCATGCCACGTGACATCAGATAAAAGACGGCATCGTCACTGATGCTTCCGATTTTTGCCTCATGCCCCACAGCGGCATCTTTCGTGCGGATATCCATTGCCGGAATCGTGTCGGAACGGGACTCGGAATCCAACATCAGGGACTGACAGGATACGGCGGATTTTGATCCTTTCGCATTCTTTGCCACGACCACGCTGCTTCGGAAGGTACTGATTCCACCGTCTTTGCTGATGGAACGGGTATTCATATAGGAGCTGGTGTTTGGTGCGGCATGTACGACTTTTGCACCGGTATCCAGATTCTGTCCATGTCCGGCAAATGTCACACCGGTAAATTCCATTTTGGCACCCTCACCCTTTAATACGCTCATCGGGTACAGACAGCCCACATGGGAACCAAACGATCCGGAAACCCACTCAATCGTTCCGCCTTCCTCGACGGAAGCACGCTTGGTATTTAAGTTGTACATATTCTTGGACCAGTTTTCGATCGTGGAATAACGAAGCTTTGCATTTTTCTTGACGAACAGCTCTACACAGCCCGCATGCAGGTTGGCTACGTTATATTTCGGAGCCGAACATCCCTCGATGAAATGGAGGCTTGCACCCTCGTCCACGATAATCAGTGTATGCTCAAACTGACCGGCACCCTTTGCATTTAACCGGAAGTACGACTGCAATGGAATGGATACCTGCACGCCCTTTGGCACATAGACAAAGGAACCACCGGACCAGACCGCTCCGTGCAATGCTGCAAATTTATGATCATGTGGTGTGACAAGTTTCATAAAATACTCATGCACCATATCCGCATATTCCCCTTTTAAGGCGCTCTCCATATCGGTATAGACAACGCCCTGTGCGGCAACTTCGTCTTTGACATTGTGATATACCAGCTCAGAATCGTACTGGGCACCGACACCGGCTAAAGATTTGCGCTCGGCCTGCGGAATACCCAGACGCTCAAACGTCTCTTTGATGTCTTCCGGCACATCTTTCCAGGAACCCTGCATCTTTGTATTCGGGCGGACATACGTTGCAATGTGATCCATATCAAGTCCATCGATGGATGGTCCCCAGTCCGGAACCGGCATCTCATTATAAATCTGTAAGGACTCCAGTCGGAACTGCTGCATCCATGCCGGATCGCCCTTTTCTTTGGAAAGCTGCTCCACGATCTGTGGGGTCAGACCTTCTTTCATTCTGTATGCATCTTTTTCCTCATCGCGGATATCATAGATGCTGCGGTCGATATCTTCTACCTGACTCTTTTCTCTCATTTCGCACGCACCTTTCTTACTGTTCAAATTCCTCAAAACCGTTTTCGTTGATCTCATCTACTAAGGTAGCATCTCCGTTTTTCACAACTTTTCCTTCATCCATAACGTGGGTGACATCCACATGCAACGACTCTAAGATTCGTGTGCTATGGGTGATAATCAGAAGGCTTCCCTTGCATTTTTCTTTGTAAAGCTGGATGCCCTTTGATACGGTACGGACGGCATCTACATCCAGTCCGGAGTCGGTCTCGTCAAGGATTGCAAGCTTTGGCTCTAACATAAGCATCTGCAGAATTTCTGCTTTTTTCTTTTCACCACCGGAGAAGCCGACATTTAAATCACGCTCTGCATAGGACTCGTCCATGGAAAGAAGTTTCATGGTCTCGGTCAGTTTTTTCTTGAAATCCCACAGACGGACACGCTTTCCGGTCTTCTGCTCGAGTGCATTACGGATAAATGCGCTCAATGTCACACCCGGAACTTCCAGCGGATTCTGGAAGGAGAGGAAGATTCCCTTTTTGGCACGCTCATTCACCGGCATCTCTGTGATGTCCTCTCCGTCAAAAAAGATCTGTCCGGATGTGATGGCATATTTCGGATGACCGGTGATGGCATAGCCCAGGGTGGATTTTCCGGTTCCGTTCGGTCCCATCAGAACATGCACTTCGTCTTTTCCGACTTCTAAATTTACTCCGTGTAATATTTCTTTATCTTCAACGTTTACGTGCAGATCTTTGATCTCTAATAAATTTTTTTCAGACATTTGTATTTCCTCCATATAAAACATGTTGTTTAACTTTCACAGGAATGCGTCTTCTGTGAAATCATATCCTCAAGGGTATGCTTCTCAAGGTAACCATTGATCACAGCTTCCAGTCCCTGCCAGAACGGAAGTGTGGTACACTCTGCGGTGCTCTCACACTTTTTCCCACCTTCACACAGGCACGCGACCGGAGCTAAATTTCCTTCGATCAGTTGAAGGATCTCAATTACTTTATATTCCGACGGTTGTTTGATCAGACGGTAACCGCCACCCTTTCCGCTGGCACTCTCAAGCATCTTCCCTTTTGTCAGTATGGTCATAATACTTTCAAGATATTTCAGGGAAATGCCCTGCCTTGTGGCAATTTCTTTGACCGGAATGAATTCTCCGGAATTGTGCTGCGCAAGATCGACCATCACACGCAGTGCATATCTGCTTTTTGCGGATATCATCATATCGTTTTACCACCTCGTTTCATGAAATACGACCGCAGCGTATTCCGTGAGTTCTACGGTGTGATTATAAGCCTACTCCCCTACTATGTAAATAGGGGAATGTGGAAAATCATGTTTTTCTTCCAGTACAAATTGCTGTTTAACTGCGTGGTCTGGGATCTTTTGTTTTTCAGAGGGACGGATTTGCGGGGGTTGTTTTAAATATAAGTTTTTTCGATGCGACGGAAGAAGGGGACATTCTCTTTCTTCCTGTGGATTGGAGAAACTATAAGTAAAAGAATGATGCCCGCAAATCCTGTCTGTGGAACAAATATAAAGGAACCAGAACTTGCAGTTAAGGGGACGCCTCAAAAGCAGCTACGAATCCCATAAACTGGAATAAGCATAAAAATACCCTGTTAAATCACTTGATGATAAGACCTGGTCTCTATAGATGAAAAATTAAAGTATTAGGTGACGGTTTTCCAAAATTTTTATGCATGAAATCAGGAAATGTCACCTATATAGTAAAAATTGCTTCTCCAGATACCGGTTTTTTCGAAAAAGTGGTATCTGGAGAAGCAATTTTTGATCTATAGAGACTTTCCGGTATCTGAATGTTAAATTTTCAATATATAGGTACCACAATGGTATCTTTTACATGAATTTTATTGGTATAGATACCACGATGGCATCTTTTACTGAATTTTATTGATATAGGTATCACGATGATCTTTCCTATGAATTTTGATTATATAGAACTCGTCCTTTATTTATAATTTGATAATACCCATTCATATAAATACTTCAATAGAACTATTGTTTCACAAAATACCATCAATGAAATTTCCATCTATAATTTCTGGTGCGCAAAAAACGGTATTTTCTATAAAATGAAAAAAGACCCACGAATCTCTCATGAGTCTTTCTCCATTTTAGTTTTTCTGCAAAATTTATTTATTTTTTACAGTAACTTTGCACTTATTTGTGATACCGTTAGATTTTACAGTAATGGTAACTTTTCCTGCTTTCTTTGCCTTGATCACACCCTTGGAAGATACGGCTGCGATCTTAGTATTCGAAGATTTGTAAGTTACTTTTCCGATGCTTCCCTTTACGCTTAACTTCGCAGTCTTACCTTTTTTCAGGGTTACTGTCTTTTTGTTTAAGGTTGGATTTTTAACGGTAATTTTTACCTGTCCACTTACACCGTTGTTAGTTGCGGTGATGATAACAGAGCCTTTCTTTACAGCGGTAACTTTACCGTTGGCATCTACTTTGGCTACCTTCGGGTTGCTGCTGGTGTAGGTTGTAATTCCGCTTCCGGATACGACATTTGCAAGGATATTGGTCTTACCCTTTACGTACAGTGTGGTATTTTCACTGACAACTGCAACTTTTGTGTCACGCTTGATATAGCTGATGGAAGAACCGTCCGGAGTCTCAAAAGTAAGGATGGTTGCCTCACCTTTCTTTGTGATGGCGTACTTGCTGGCCTTTGTAAGATCCTCTCTGTCGGTTGAGATGTATACACCACTGCTTGCATCTTCTTTTCCATCATTGTCATATGCATAAAATGTAAATGGACTCTCGGTATATGTTCCGGTTCCATTCGGATCAAAATACGTCACTCCGGTTCCGTCCGCTTTCAGTTCACAATACATTTTTGCGTTTTTATACTGCGGATTGCTGGCATATGCGGACATATCTGCATCCCAGACACCTGCTAAAACGCTCTGCTGCGCTGCGGTATCTGCATTCTTCATTTCTGCAAGATTTTCGGTACAGAATAAAGCGATGCAGTTTTGGATCATCTGCTCGTTTTTCTCTGTCAGTGCACTCTTTAAGATACCGGAGCCTACCCAGTTTGCATATTTTCCGGTGTTGAGTTTTAACAGTTCTGTCAGATCGCTGCCGTAACGGAATTCAATGTGATAGGTTGTTGCCGGAGTATCCGGGCAGAGGAATACATACTTAAACTCATCCTCGTTTTTGTCTGTGCTCTGGAATACATAACCTTCCATCACACCGCTGAGTGCATCTTTTTTCAAAAACTTATACGTATGGGAAACTTTTTTGCTGTCGCTTGTGGTAAATTCTACTTTGCCACCGTCCTGGAAAGAAACTTCCTTTACATCATTGATAAATCCACAGTAAAATGTATTTGGATCTGCTTTGTCACCGTAGGTCGTAGAACCCACGGAAGCCTTCAGCGTCTTTACGGCTTCTGCTACAGCACTTCCTCCGACAACGGCTGCTGCGTCATCGTTCCAATACTTATTGTATTTTACATCAAATAATGCATCCTTGAACAACTGGATGTAATCGCCTTTTACTGCGGTAAATAATTTATCCGCCTTGGAGCTGTCGGACTCCTCTGCCGGGATCGTTGGTACACTTGTGTTGGTGCCTGCCGCCATAACCGGTGCTGCAGATGTTCCTGCTACCGTAATGGACAATAACAGTGCGAGTAATGCTTTGCGCATCTTTTTCATAATTCTTCTCCTTTCAAATCTCAACAGTTAGTCTATTATAACTGCTGTTAGTTTTTCATTCCTATAGTAGTCTTTTCCATGTTCCGTGTCAAGAAGTGATTACAAAATAACCTGGATTTTATCACGCTTAACCAATATGAAAATCTTCCAGAAACAGAAAGACTGGAAGTCTTTGACGGAATATGCTATGCCATGATTTGATGTGAAATTAAATGATTCTCCACTTACGATTGTGCAGCCCGATTTGATGATGGTATGCGATAGAGATAAATAGATCAAAACCGTTACCATTTGCAGAAATCTCTGCACGGTAACGGTTTTCATGTTATTGTTTCGGATTTACCACATTTCCCTGTACAACCTGTCCTGGCTCCTGTCCCTTTCTCATTCCACGTACCACCTGCACATTTCCGAGAATCAGATAATCCATCTCACGCTTTGTAATCTTCATGAAATTCTTTCGTGAAATATAGTAGAACAATACGCCCAGAAGAATCCATACAACCAGCGCAATAAACGATTGTGGTGCCATAAATGCCGGAGAACCCGGTATAATCAAAAGTAACAGGATTGCAACCGAGATAAAGCAGCCTCCCATGGCAACTGCCGGATGAATCCGGTTGGTATCCGTCGGATCACCATATTTCTTTAACAATATATATGCCCCGGCACAGGTAAAGAAATATCCAAATGCCGTTCCGACAGAACACATATCAACTACCCAGCCAATGACTTCCCTGCCGAAAAACGGACAGATGCAGCAGATAATGGTAACAAATACGACACAAAATGACGGTGTCTTATGCTTTGGATGAATTTTTCCAAATGCCGAAGGAAGCATTTTTGCCCTTGCCATGCCAAAAAGCAGACGGCTGGAAGTCATGAAAAAGCCATTCATGCCAGTGAAGATTCCCATGCATACAGCAATTGCTACAAAGCCCACACCCAGTCTGCCCATTGCAAGGTCAAGGACAGCTCCTGTATGCCACTTAACCGGTGCACCGGAAGCATCTTTCATGGTAAGCACCTGCTGCCACGGCAACACACTATCTGTGACAAGTGCCATAGCTCCGTAAATAAGTGCTCCAACAATTAAAGCCGAAATAATCAGTTTCTTACATTTCTGCGGTGGAAAATCATATTCTTCTGCCGCCTGTGGAATACAGTCAAATCCTACATATAAAAAAGGTGCCAAAGCAAGAATTGAAACAAATCCACCACCGAAACTTTTCCCTCCTGCCCCATATGCCGGAGCCAGATTTGCCGCATCAAAGGAACCTGTCAGAACGGTTCCGGCAACAGAAACCGCAACTGCTGCACACATGATCAAAACCATTGCCAGCTGCAGATTTCCAACTGATTTTGCTCCCCGGTAATTCATAATTCCAAATAATACAATAAAAAACAAAGATAATGCCACTTCTCCCATATACACATCATAGCCTGCAATGGTATACAGATATCCACGATTAAATACTCCCGGAAACAGATACGACGCAAGCACCGGAAGGGCCGTTGCGTTCAGTGCGACAATTGACAAATATCCCAGCGAAAGCATCCATCCACAGATATAAGATGCGGTTCGTCCAAACCCTTTGTATGCATAAGCAAACTCACCACCTGCCACTGGGAATTTTGCAATCATATAGGAATAACTGTAACCTACAACGATCATAAGCAGGCCGCCGACTAAAAATCCCAGAAACAAAGGTAGCGGTCCTCCTGCTCTCTGCGTCCAGAGACCTCCCTGGATAAAACATCCCCAGCCAATAATTGATCCCACTGCTACTGCCCAGATAGAGCCGGGTCCCATAGACTTTTTCAATTTTGTTCTTTTTTCCGCCATACGGATTCCTCCCTTCTACCGGTATTTAATCTTCATCCTCTCTGGTTTCTTCACTGATCGTATATGCCTCTTCAATATCTGATACAAAAATTTTTCCATCTCCATAGTGGCCATACGCTCCGCTCTTGGCACTATTGACAATAATATCCACCACTTCATCTTTTTCCTTATCCTCAACTGTTATATAGAGCATGCTTTTTGCCATTTCCTGATACAGCACATCTCCTACCTGAATTCCCTTTTCTTTTCCTCTGCCGGAAATCGCCCACTTTGAAAATGCGAAATAACCATTTTCTTCCAGTGCTTTTATAACATCCATTACTTTTTCCGGTCTTACAATTGCTGTAACTAATTTCATAGTATCATTCTCCTTTTCCACTTTTGTATCATTAATACGAAAAAGAGGTCAGGTATCCTGTACCTGACCTCCTCGTCATGATTATTATCTTAACACATAATAACTACAAAAACAAACTAATTTGCAAGATACCGGTACATTTTATCAAGCATTTCATCCGTAATTTCCACTGGATTATTATAAAGGTTTGGGTGTCTGCTGATTTTCACCAGTTCCGCAATCTGTTCTTCTTCCAGATGCAGGTCTTTTAAATCGCACCGCAGTCCCAGTTTCTGTTTCAATGCAAAAATTGCATCGGCAAGTGCTTCTGCATCCGCAAATCCCAATGCCTTTGCCAGTGTTTCCACACGCTCTGATCCGGTTCCCCTTGCGTTAATACGGACAAAATAATCCAATGTCAGCCCACATGCTTCTCCATGCGGAATATGATATATGTTCGTCAATGGAAAGGAACATGCATGGGAAGATGTCGTTTTGGGAAGTGTGAACGCCAGACCTGCAATGACAGATGCCTCGCACATTTTTTCCCTTGCTTCTTCATCCGATGGATTCTCATATGCCCGATAGAGATACTTAAATACAAGTGCCGCTGCATGAATCGCCAGCGTATCACAAATCGGCTGATGTCCCTTACTCCAATACCCTTCTATCGCATGGGACAACACATCAATTCCGGTTCCTGCTGTCACAGCCGGCGGCATGGTATAGGTCAGTTCCGGATCAATGATTGCTGCTTTCGGATAAAATCCTTCCGATACAATCGGTGCCTTTTTCCCATTTGCATGATCCGAAAGAACCGATACACAGGTCACCTCACTTCCGGTTCCTGCGGTAGTCGGAATCGCAATCAGCGGCAAATGTTCCGCCGGAAGTGCAACCCCCGTCCCATGGTATTTCCGGATAGAATCCTGTGTCAAAGCCACGCTTGCAGCAGCCTTTGCACAGTCCATCGGGCTTCCGCCTCCCAGGGCAACCACAAATCCGATATCATTCTGACGGATAATTTCCGCACAGGCATCCACTTCTGTTACATCCGGATTTGGAGATACATCCCCGAAGGAAGCAACCAGCATTCCTTCGGATTCTTTCATAATTTTTTCTGCCAATCCACTTTTAAAAAAGAAAGGTCCGGCTACCAGAAGCCCGCGGGCACACCCCAGTTCCTGCGCTATTTTTTTTATTTCCTGTACCCTTCCTTTTCCAAAGTAAATCTTAACAGGCTGTAAATAATCCCAGTTCATACGCATTCCTCCGGTTAATCACAATATTTCTCATCTACCATGGTCAGTACTTCATCCAGTATTGGCAGATATTCCTTTAATTCTTCTTCTGTAATAATCAAAGGCGGGCAGATCTCTATGAAATTTTCACGTCCGAATGTTGCAAATCCACGCTTCTTTAATTCTGCAAAAATCCATGGCATCACCGGACCAGGTACTCCATATTCCTGCATCGGCTCTCTGGTTTCCTTGTTCTTTACAACTTCTAAGGCTCCAAATAATCCAATGCATCTTGCCTCACCGATACATTTATGTTTCTTTACCATCTCATCCATAAACGGAGCTACGATTTCATGCATCTTTGCCACATGTCCCTCGATATCATGCTCCTTATAATAAGTCAGCGCTGCAACACCCGCTGCACATGCTAATGTATGACCACTGTAGGTAAGTCCACACTGCAGAACATGTTCCTCAAAATATTCTGCAACCGCTTTACTTACAATACAGCCTCCAAGCTGCACATAACCACAGGTCACACCTTTTGCAAATGTAATAATATCTGGTTTGATATCGAAATTCATAAAGGCAAATGCTTTTCCTGTCCGGTAAAAACCTGCCATAACCTCATCACAGATTAAAAGAATTCCATATTTATCACATAACGCCCGCACGCCTTCCATATAACCGTCTGGTGGAAGAATCACTCCATTTGCCCCGACGATGGATTCCATCACAATCGCAGCTACATTCTGCGGACCCTCATACCGAAGCTGCAGATCCAGTGCATCCAGATACTTCTTTGTTACTTCAGCATCGTCCACTCCTTTTGTATAGCCATCACGGTACATCTGCGGATTCATGAAATGTACAAATCCATTCGCACCTCCGATTTCTGCTGCATATCTTCTCCAGTCACCGGAAGCATTGGATGCACCAAGGGTTGCTCCATGATAACTTCTGTAGCAGGAAAAAATTTTTGTTCTGCCGGTTACCATACGTGCCATTTTAATTGCATTTTCATTGGATTCGGCTCCACCGTTTGTAAAAAATACTCTCTTATATGTATCTGCGCCTGCCAGTTCTACCAGCATCTTGGCAAGCACACTTTTCGGTTCGGACGCATAAGCCGGAGCCATAAAACACATCTTATCTGCCTGCTTTTTGATTGCCTCTACAATCTCTGGAAGTTCATGTCCCAGATTTGAACATACCAGCAGGGAAGCCATATCAGCATATTTTTTCCCGTCATAATCGTAAAAATAAATTCCCTCTGCTCTTTCCACCGGTAATGCATCTACACCGGATTTTGACCATGACTGCATTACGTAATCTTTGTGCATCTGTGCGATTTCTTTTCCTGTTAAACTCATAATTGTATCCTCCTTCATGCTTTGAACTTTTGCTTATTTTTTCGATAAACAGACCATTTCTTTGGTTACTGTAAAATAGAAAAAGCGTCCATCTCACAGATTCTTTCTGTGATTGGACGCCTTTGTCTGATCTGCCTTTATATTAGCGCATAAAAAAAGCGGATACAATGTTTCAAAGTCTAATTTTTTTTGTACTTGAGTACAAATTCTATTTGTGAAGTATCTGACAGATGCCAAATCCGAGCATAACCTGCAGACGATTTTCCAATCTGGTCAGATCCATCTTTAAAATCTCCGATGCCTTATTGATTTTATAGTTTACGGTATTCCGGTGGACAATCAGCTCATTCGCTGTATCCTGCAGACTGCCGTCATGCCGGAGATAGCATTGCAGGACCCCTGCCAGATCGGTATGGTGCAGTGCATCATATTCCAGAAGCGGCTGTACCGTATCTTCTACATACCCCTGCATGACTTCTTCGTCTTTTAATGCAAACAAAATGCGAAACATCCCCGCATTTTTATAAAATACAAGTTTATGCCGGCCGCAGCATTGTTCGCCTGGAATATTTCCCATAACTGCTACATCTGCCATCTGATTTGCGGTCTCATAACTTTTATACAGCCGGCGAAGTCCTTCTGCCTGGTTTCCCACACAAAAAAGGGCAGTCTCCCATTCTTTTAGTTCCTGACAAAAATGTTCAAAAATATAAGTCAGCACATCTTTTTTCTCTGTCCCGGTATAATCGCATAAAACCAGTACCAGCTGTTTTTCCTGCGCACAGCAAAGTATTCGCTTATAATTACAGCGCAAATGGCTGCTCAGCCGCGAATAAAGCTGCTCCATACGCTCGCCTTCCACTGTATTTTTCTGCATCTTCACCCGGATCGTAACTGCTGTATAAATACTGTCTGCCATATACCCCTTCCTCATAAGTGGAACGGTATACAATTCTTCTTGTGCCGGACACAAAAATGCATTATTAAGTGCTGCGGATACCTCAATCCGACTCTGCTGTTCTTTTGTGATGTCAAAACAGATAATCCGCATAATTTCTGCCATGTGGATTTTCCACGGCACTTCAAATACCGGAAACGCTTTTTCATTTGCAAAATCCAAAACATCCTGTCCGATTTTCTCAACATAAGGTCCAATATTGATCACAATCCCGCTGGCTCCGTTGCGATATACTTCCTGCACAAGCCGAAGCAGCGGTAACTTCTCACTGATTCCGATTCCTGTCGTAAAAGTAAGTTCCTGCCCCTGTAAAAAAGCAGAAATGGTATCACTATCGACCATATGGGTCCAAAGGACTTCCCGATCCAGCCCTGCTTCCCCAGCAACCAGTTTCATCTCCAGATGTTTCACCTGTTTTACAATCTCTCTCAACGTAATACTCATGTTTCCCCCGCTACAATATCAATGATAAACCGGATACCAGAAGAAGTACATACGTCAGGTTCAAAAAGACTTTCTGAGACACCTTTTTTACCAGTTTCTTCCCAAGCCAGGTCGCCATAAACAAAGGAATAATACTGATTAAAATTAACCTGATATTTCCCTCTGTAAAAACGCCCTGCCGTACCTGTGATACCAGAAGTATAGAATTTAACACCACCCATACCGGTGCAAGGGTTGCGCGGAATTCTTCCTTCTCTTTTAATACCTGTGCTGCATAAACAACAAGCAGCGCCCCTCCGGAGACAAACATTCCGTGGATCACTCCTGCCAGTAACAAAATAACCAGCAAAAGTGCTTTGGGCAGGGTACGCTGTCTGTGACACAACAGATTTTTCCCTGCAATCAATAGGATAATCACACCATAAATAATCAGAAGTATCTGCTCGGATGGCACTGTTTTACAGATCTGAATACCAATTGCCATGCCTGCAACCATACATACGCAGATCTTTATAACTTCTTTTTTATTCATATGATGATAACTCATCACTGCAATCATCAGTCCGGACAACAGCGCCATAACATTGAGCACCACCTTTGCGTTATCCATACCAAGCAGATATATCGATGGCGGCATGGCAAGCACTGTCCCGGCAAATCCGGTAATCGCCTGAATTACATTTGCAACAAACAACACAAATAAAAAAATAATCTCTTTCATATCATTTCCTCTTTTGGTGTTGTCTGTTTATCGTACAAAAATAAGCCTGGATTTATTATAGCATTCACTGCTTCTGAAATCCAGACTTATGTTTCGCTATTCTGTTTCAATTGTTCCACCGCACAGCACATGATCGTCCTGATAAAAGACAGCGGCCTGGCCAGGCGTCATGGCACGCTGCGGTTCGTCAAACTGTGCCAACAGTGTTCCGTCCGGCTGCGGATACAGCGTACACGGTGCACCTGCATGCGAGTAGCGGATTTTACCGATCGCCTTGACCGGCCCGGTCAACTTTTCTTCTGCCATATAATTGATATTATCCACATGACAGTCACAAGAAAACAGACGCTCGGACTTGCAAAGCACGACTTCGTTTGTCTGCGGGCGAAGTTCCTTGACAAAAATAGGCGTGGATGAAGAAATGCCAAGACCCTTGCGCTGCCCGATCGTGTAATGAATCAGCCCGCGGTGCTGTCCCATAATGTTTCCTTCTTCATCGACAAAATTACCCGGTTTGCTTTCTTTTCCGGTCTCCTGTGTAATAAAAGAGGCATAATCATGATCCGGTACAAAACAGATATCCTGACTATCATGCTTTGTGGCAACCGGAAGCCCGATCTCCTCTGCGATCTGGCGGATATGAGGCTTATCATAATCTCCCACCGGCATCAGGGTACGGGAAAGCTGATCCTGTGTCAGATTATAGAGTGCGTAGGTCTGATCCTTCGCCGCTGTAACAGAATTGCGGATCGTATAGCGGCCATTCGGCAGCTGCATGATACGCGCATAGTGTCCGGTGGCAATATAATCCGCACCGATCTCCAGTGATCGATGAAGCAGTGACTCCCACTTGACATAACGGTTGCAGGCGATACACGGATTCGGTGTACGCGCTTTTTCGTATTCTGACACAAAATAATCAATGACATATTTGTGGAAATCTTCCTTAAAATTCATCACATAATAAGGAATTTCCAGACGCTCCGCCACGCGGCGGGCATCCTCCACTGCAGAAAGTCCACAGCAGCCACCTTCCTGTGACTGCACAAAGACATCTTCATCCTGCCAGATCTGCATGGTGACACCAATCACATCGTATCCCTGTTCTTTTAACAGATAGGCCGCCACGGAGGAATCTACACCTCCGGACATGCCAACAACTACTTTTTCTTTCATTTAATACTCCTCTTCCGGAGCCTCTTCCTTCTCACTGATATCATTGACCGGACGCTCTAATCCCTCGATCTTGATATTGTGTTTCTCTGCATAATCCCATAAAGCAGCATGAATTGCTTCCTCTGCCAGCAGGGAGCAATGCACCTTCACTGGTGGAAGTCCATCGAGTGCTTCCATAACGGCCTTGTTGGTTACCTGCAGTGCTTCCTGGATCGTCTTACCCTTTACAAGCTCGGTTGCCATACTGCTGGTTGCCACTGCTGCACCGCAGCCGAAAGTTTTAAATTTTGCCTCCTGGATGATGCCATTGTCATCAATATCCAGGTACATACGCATGATGTCTCCGCACTTTGCATTTCCAACAGTGCCAACACCACTTGGGTTCTCAATCTCTCCTACGTTTCTTGGGTTATTAAAATGGTCCATTACCTTTTCGCTGTACATTTTGTTTCTCTCCTTCTGCAAAATATTCTATCCGTTTTTCCGCACAAAATCCTCATACAGAGGAGACATGCTGCGCAGACGTTCGATAATTGCCTTCAATTTATCTACCGTATAATCAATATCTTCCATGGTTGTCTTCTCGGAAAGTGTCAGACGAAGACTTCCATGTGCAATCTCGTGTGGCAGTCCGATTGCTAAAAGCACGTGTGACGGATCTAATGATCCGGATGTGCAGGCGCTTCCGCTGCTGCCACAAATGCCCGCCTGATCGAGAAGGATCAGCATGGATTCTCCCTCGATAAACCGGAAACAGAAGTTTGCATTATTTGGAAGACGGTCGGTACGGTCTCCGTTTAAGCGGGTGTACGGGATCTCTGCAAGCACACGCTCGATCAGATGATCACGCAGTTTTACTTCATACTCCGTGTTCTTTTCCATATTGGCAACTGCAAGTTCCGCTGCTTTCCCAATTCCGACGATACCCGGAACATTGTGTGTGCCGGCACGGCGCTGACGTTCCTGTGCACCTCCGTGAATGAAAGAACGGATCTTTACGCCTTTGCGGATATACATGACTCCGATTCCCTTTGGTCCGTTGATCTTGTGACCGCTGGCACTGAGCATGTCAATATTCATCTCGTCCACGTTGATCGGCACATGTGCAAATGCCTGTACCGCATCGGTATGGAACAGTACCCCGTGTTTCTTTGCAATCGCACCGATTTCCTTCAGTGGCTCGATGGTTCCGATCTCGTTGTTTGCTGCCATGACAGAGATGAGAATTGTATCCGGACGGATGGCTGCCTCAAGCTCGTCCAGCTTAATCTTACCATTTTCATCCACACCGACATAAGTCACTTCAAATCCGTGCAGTTCCAGCCACTGTGCTGTGTGCAGGATCGCATGGTGCTCGATCGCGGATGTGATAATGTGCTTTCCCTTGCTGCTGTATGCCTCTGCGGTTGCTTTGAGTGCCCAGTTATCGGACTCGCTTCCGCCTCCGGTGAAATAAATTTCCTCGGTCTTTGCCCCGATCACATCTGCGATCTGCTTTCTTGCTTTTGCAACCGCACGCTCCGACTCTCCTGCAAAGCTGTAAATAGCTGCCGGATTACCGTAATGCTCCGTAAAATACGGGAGCATCACATCAAGAACTTCCGGGTATACCTGTGTGGTAGCCGCATTGTCCAGATAGATTAATTTACTCATACTCTTCCTACTTTCTTTTCTTTTTTAATAAGGAGCACATCGCATGAGATATCTCTTCGAGATACCTCATATCACATAATCCCCATTTTTTTCTCTCTGCCAGTCAACCAGATCCTGCAATGTGATATGATCCACAACACTGCAGATGGCATCATTAATCTTTTTCCAGAGAATCAGGGTAACACAGTCTTCCCGTTTCTCACAGTTGACATCGTCTCCCTCATCGAGACATGCAACCGGTGCCAGCGATCCCTCGGTCAGGCGGAGAATCATTCCAACGGTATACTCCTCCGGTGCTTTACGCAACAGATATCCCCCCTGTGCTCCACGCACACTGCGCACATAACCGGCGCGGTTCAATACGGAAATAATCTGCTCCAGATATTTGTCGGAAATCTCCTGACGTCTTGCAACATCTTTTAAACTGATCGGCGCTCCTGTGTTGTTCAATGCCAGATCCAGCATCAGTCTCATGGCATATCTGCCTTTTGTTGAAATCTTCATGATAATATATCTCTTCTTTCTTAAAAAAATGTACAGCACTTAAAACTTAGTATTCCTACTAAGTTACTATACATTGGTAAGATAAATTTGTCAATCTATTATCAATCGATATTTTTCCTGCTTTCTTTGCGCATTTGTTTCTGGCGGTACATATTCTGATCGGCAAGTGACAGATACTCATCTATAGTCTCTTCTCCCCCCGCAAACGTCAGCTCTACACCGATACTGATCATAATGTTTTCCTTGGTCAGCCGGCTCTGCACACGATCCGTGTACTGTTGTGCCTTTTGGGAAGTCGCATATGGGAAAAATCCGATGAACTCATCGCCTCCGTATCTGCATACATATCCCTGTTCCGGGCATTCCTCCTCAAGAACCTGTGCAATTCTTATCAGTACCTGATCTCCAAATTCATGTCCATATGTGTCATTCACAGATTTAAAATCATCCGCATCCACAAAGACAAGTGCACATACAATCCCCTTTTCCTGATACTTTGCAAATGCCGGACGGATAATGTCCGTATATGCAATCCGGTTACAGATACCGGTCAGCGGATCCCTGTTGTACAGCATCTGGAGTTTGTTTGCTGCATTCTCCAGCTGTTTTTGCTTAAACTGCGTTTCCAGTGTCTTTACAATCGTGCTGTGAATGTCATAATAATATGGATTATCATACAGAAAGCGTCCGTTTTTCATTACCAGATAGCCAATCGACTGTTCCCGGAAATGAATCGGGGTAAACAGATAGGCATTCTGGCTTCCTGTTTCTTCCAGATGGCGGTTCAGTTCCCCGACACTGGCAAATGCCATTCTCTTATGGTTCTCAAATCCATCTGCCACCACAAGATTCTTTTCATCATAGCCTTCCACCGGAAAATCCGTATCCTCATCGGCCGCAAACAGCTTGCGGTCCACCACAAAATATACCCCGTCACATCTCAGTTTCTGGAAATAGTCAACAATATATTCAAAAATTTCCCGGAAACCATTGCACCTTGCCATCTGCGCTTCCAATTCCACGAGAAGGGAATCATCCTCATCTTTTTTGACTGCGGCGACAATCTTTTCCCTTAAATATTCACGGTAATTTACCATGCCGTTATTCGGACAGCCACAGCTTTCTCCGTAAATACAGGTAACCGGAATATAATTGCGTTCTTCCACCGGTTTTCCTTCCCAGATGCGCAACAGTACATCCACACAAAGCTTTCCGATCTCCTCCCGGTCCTGAAATACAGTCGTAATCTGCGGACGGAAATAAGCTGCCTTATCCAGATTATCAAAGCCCGTCACCAGAAAATCGTCCGGTACGCGGTACCCCCACTGTTCTGCCTCTGCACAGATTCCTGCCGCAATATTGTCATTTGCACAGACAAACACATCCGGAAGTTTCGAGCCGCTATGGACATACTCGCGCATATAGTTCACGCCGGTCTCATAGTCGTAATCCCCACATAAAATCGGATTGTCATCCAATGTCATTCCATATTTTTTCAGGCATTCGCAGTACGCAGCAACACGTTCAAAATTTCCGAAAGCATCTTCCGGGCCTCCGGCAAAAACAAATCTGCGGCATCCATGCACTTCGTATAAATGTGTCATAAGTTCACGGATCGGACGCCGGTTATCTGCACCTACATAATAAAATCCGCTGATATACCAGTCCAGGGAAAGAACCGGAACCCCACAGTTCTGCAGGCGTTCTACAATCTTTTCTTTTTGCCGGACATCCACAATATTGCTTCCATCCAGTATAATTCCATCAAACGCTGACAGATCCGGCAGATTATAAATATTATATTCGCCCGTATTATGCAATGCATCTTTGCTCCAGTTGCCATAACAATTGTACTGATACAAAGCAATATCCTCATCCAGTTCCCGAATTCTCCGAATGATTCCATCTACCCAGGCATACGTGATCATCCGGCGCCAGCCGTCTGATATCAATGCTATTTTTTTCAATTGTCCTCCCCCATATACCAATTCATGCCGATATGTTTAATTTATCACAAAAAACCAAAGGCTTCAATGCTGTTCTATACAAAAAACATGTATCCTTTGTGATTTTTCACTTTTTATGATATGATAGGAGTCTAGACTTTAGAAAAGAGGATATTTTATGGCAAAAGGAACTGCTGGGAAAAACTATTGGGCACTTCTTTTGATGATTCTCGCAGGTGTTGTACTGGGTGGCTTTATCGGTCAGCTTAGTGCCGGTGTTCCGGCTCTCCGCTGGCTGAATTACGGACAGACCTTTGGTCTTTCCAACCCACTGGTACTTGATCTGGGAATTCTGGTGCTCACATTTGGATTAACCATAAAAATAACGATCGCCGGCATCATCGGAATTGTGCTGGCGATCCTGATTTACCGTTTCCTGTAACAGGTGCTTATTTCAGGAACCGCTCGAGACTGCGCATATGCTCCTTCATCGTCTCCCGTCCCATACGGTAGGCGGCAAGGAGTCTCTGCCGGTCTCTTTCTACTTTGCTGACTTCTATTTTTTTGGGCGGACGAATGACAAACAATTCCCCACGTTCTTCTTTTCCCCGGATATATTCCAGTTCTTCGTTGTAATGCTCATGCCGGTGTTCCATGGCATCAATCATCGCCGGATACCTGCGAAGCGATACTTTCGCCAGCGGCATCAGCTGATTCTTTTTTTTCACATAATCCCGCGGCTGCGTCAGAACCACTACCGTTTTATCAAACCCAAGTTCCTGCATTTTCTGCACCGGAATGGAATCTGCTACGCCTCCATCAAGCAATTCATATCCATCCACGCAGACCGGCTTTGACACAATCGGCATGGATGCCGATGCTCTCATCCATTCCATTTCTTTCTTATCACACCGATCCACTTTTTTGTAAAGAGCTTTCCCGGTTTTTGCATCTGTCACCACCACGTAAAAATCCATCGGATTCTTGCGGTAAGTCTCATAATCAAACGGATCAAGATGCTCCGGGATATCATGATAACAGAACTGTTCCCCGAACATATCCCCTGTTTTCAAAAATGTGCGCAGTCCCGCATACTGCGGTTTATTACAGTACGCTGCATTGTAACGAATGACGCGTCCCGGCTGATTGGACTTATAATTACAGCCAAACACAGCTCCTGCAGATACTCCCATCGCTCCGTCAAATGTTATCTGATGCTCCATCATCACGTCGATGACTCCGGCGGTGAACATTCCGCGCATGGCTCCGCCTTCCATGACCAGTCCTTTTTTCATCATCGAATCCCTTCTTTAAAATAAACAGTACTTTTCAGAATCTATCATCTGTTTTGTATTCTAGCTTTCTTTTTCCATGATTTCAAGTGGCGAAACCATGATTCTACCTTAACATTTCCTTATTTTTACATAATCCCGCTTTCTTCTGCCCAAACTAATAAATATTTGTTAAGGAAAAGGAGTATGCCCTATGTATGGTTCACTATTTTATGTATTGCCCATTCTGGCAGTAATTGCAAAAACTGTTTTCCGCGCAGTCCTTCCCTTGCTGATCGGCTGTATGATTGCCTATGTAGTTAATATCCTTATGTGTTTTTACGAAAAAGGGTATGCAAGAATATGCCGTATGGCAGCCATTGCGCCTTTACAGCGTCCCCTATGTATGACACTCTCCTACCTTTCGCTTGTGCTTGTGATCCTGATCTTATGGTGGATGATCGTTCCTCAGCTGTTATCCTGCATCCGGATCATCGCAACCGATTTCCCTCAGGTTTTAGAATTACTGTGTGAGTGGGCAAACGAACATCTGCAAATGGATCTTGGCATGGAAAACGAAATCCGGGCATGGATGAATGAACCCTTTTGCTGGGATACACTAATCGCAAAAATCCCCCGTCTGGCAAAAGGCATGAAAACTTCCCTGGAGAAACTTGGCAGCTGGCTTTTAATTTTTCTGCCGGGACTGATGTTTTCTTTTTATCTGCTTGCTGCCAAAGAATCCCTCTTACGGATGGGCAGTTTCCTGATCGACCGGTGTTTCGGTGTTTTCCAAGGGAAAAAAATACGTTATGTACTGACGGTTCTCAATCAGTCCTTCCATCATTTTCTGGCAGGACAGACCATAGAGGCAGTAATCCTCGGTATGCTTTGTACCATCGGCATGTGGATTCTTCGGCTTCCCTATGCTGCCATGATCGGTTGTCTGGTAGGTGTAACCGCACTGCTACCGGTCATCGGAGCTTATATCGGTGCCGCAGCCGGTGCGTGTATGCTTCTTACGGTTTCCCCGGTAAAAGCACTGGTATTTCTTATCTTTTTAACAATTCTCCAGCAGATCGAAGGCAATTTTATCTATCCCCGTGTGGTCGGACATTCCATCGGGCTGCCCGGCATCTGGGTACTTGCCGCAGTCATTGTCGGCGGTGGGGCATTCGGTATCTGGGGAATCCTGTTTGCCGTGCCACTTGCAGCAGCCATCTACCGGCTGCTCCGTCCCTCAATCAATTAAAGCCGTGCAGCAACGCTGCACGGCTTCTTAAAAATAAGCAGAAATCAAATAGAGCTTACGCTCTCTGTGTTTTTTAAACTAAATGGAACCAGTTCATGTGTGGCCGGTTTGTTGAGATCAATCATGCCAAACAACAAGTCAATGCTTTTTCTGGCAATCTTTTCATACCCCTGACAAACCGTCACAATCTTTGGATTATAATAATCTGCAAGAAGTGTTCCGTCAAATCCGATCACCGAAATATCCTCCGGCACCCGCAGACCCGCATCAAAAATCGCGCGCATGGCACCAACTGCCATCACATCACTCATGGCAAAAACCGCTGTAATGGATCTTTTGGAAGCCAGCATCCGGTTCATGGCATTGTATGCACTCTCATATGAGAACCGCGCTACCGCATAACTTTCTTCCTCAAATTCACAGCCATGTTTTATAAAGCTGCGCTTCGCTCCTGCTTTACGGTATTTACTTGGGGAAGATAATGCCATATCTCCCCCGATAACAGCAATATCGCGATGTCCGTGATCAAACAGATAATCAACCGCCATCTCCGCAGCTGCCATATCATCTGTTGAAACCGACGCAAGATTCCGAAATCCCAGTTTATCCGCCCGATCTGTCACCAGCACACACGGAACATTGACCAGTTCAAATTCTTCATGAAAGTACTGTATATTACCTCCAAGGAACAAAATTCCCATCGGCTTATGTTCCCTGCACATCCGCACAGCCTCTTTCACTTCATCTGCATCTTCATCCAGATAATGCACCCGCAGGGAATAATCCGATCCCTCAATAGTATCCTGAATCACCTCTATAATATTTGTAAACAGCATATTCGAAGTACCTTTTACGAGAATCAGAATACTCTGGCTCACGGTCTGTTTTAAATGCTTGGCATTGTTATTTGGTACAAACTGGTAAGCTTCCACAATTCGCATAATGCGGTCACGGGCTTCTTCGCTGACATCTCTTCTTCCATTCAGGACACGGGAAACCGTACTGACAGAATATCCTGCCTCTTTCGCAATATCTACAATTGTCATTCCTTCACCTCGTATATACAGACGAAATGTCTATTTTCTAGCCCTTGACAGCACCTGCAAGAACTCCTTCTATTATATATTTCTGGCACGCAATATAAAAGATAATAATTGGCAGAATTGCAAGAACAAGTACCGCCATCATGGCACCCCAGTCGATCTGTCCATGACTCTGTTTCAGGAACTGGATTGCGATCGGAATGGTTTTATACTTATTAATATTCAACACCAGACTCGGCAGAAGGTAATCATTCCATACCCACATCGCCTCAAGGATTGCTACCGTTACCGTCGTTGGCTTTAAAATTGGAAAAACCACCTTAAAAAAGGTCTGTAATGGTGTACATCCATCAATCATTGCAGCTTCTTCAATTTCCAGGGAAATTCCCTTTACAAAGCCGGTAAACATGAAAACGGCCAGCCCCGCTCCAAATCCCAGATATACAACAATAATTCCAAGAGGATTGGACAGATGTAAAAGGTTTGCAAATTTTGATAACGTAAACATTACCATCTGGAATGGAACAATCATGGAAAACAGACACAGTACATAAATTGTTTTCGTCACTTTTGTATGGACTCTGGTAATATACCATGCACACATGGAGCAGCAGATAATAATCAATGCAACCGAGCCTACTGTAATAAACAGGGAAATCCCAAAACTGTTCCAGAAATTTGTCTTACGGATACCGTTGGAATAGTTCAGCCAGCCACAGAATGCACGTTCAACACCATGAATAAATTTATCCCAGCCAGCGGAAAGCGGCTCTGTTCCAAGTGTAAACGGATGTCTGAAAATAAAGGCTTTTCTTTTAAAGGAATTTAAAAGGACTACCAGAATTGGTGCAATCCATAAAATGCTGATAACCGTAAATGCCAGTGTCCAGATCCAGCCATGTTTTGCCTGACGGACAGCACTTACCTGATTGTTATTCTTTTTAGCCATTAGTCCTGCACCTCCTTGCTTGTGGTCAGTTTATTCTGAATCAGCGCAATAACTGCAACCAGAATAAAGAAGATAACCGCTTTGGCCTGACCAACGCCCTGCCATCCGGTCGTGCCGTACATTGTGTCATAAATATTTAATGCCAGAAGCTGTGACATCTTAGCCGGATTACCACCGGTCAGAGCGAAGTTCTGATCAAATAACTTAAATCCATTGGTCAGCGTCAGGAATGTACAAATGGTGATCGTCGGCATCAGCATCGGAAGTGTTACATGCCGGAGCAGCTGCCAGGAATTTGCACCATCAATCTTTGCCGCCTCGATTAATTCTCCCGGAATATTCTGGATTCCTGCAATATAGATAATCATCATATATCCGATCTGCTGCCAGCATACTACAATAATCATACCCCAGAACGCATACCACTGTGTGGATACGATTGTCTTGGAGAAATTGGATAATACGCTGTTAAAAATCATCAGCCAGATATAACTGAGTACGATACCACCAATCAGGTTTGGCAGGAAAAATACGGTACGGAAAAGATTGGTACCCCTGATGCCTTTGGTAAGTGCCATCGCAATGAGAAATGAAATCACATTGATGATCAGCACCGATACAACCGTAAATAACGCTGTATACCATAATGAATGAATAAATGTTGTGTCTAACTTTCCGTTTACAAAAAAGATTCTCGAATAGTTCTGTAACCCTTTCCATTTCCAGTCTGTAACGGTTGTGAACTTACAAAAAGATAAGAAAATTCCATATACAAACGGTACAATAAATCCAATTGCAAATGCAATCATTGTCGGAAGCAGAAAAATCGGGAAATATTTTTTAATTGCTTTTTCCATAATACATTCCTTTCACTAACTGCAGCCCCTGCCAGTACCAGCCTGCACTGCAGGTGCTTCTTTAAAAAAAGGAGTAAGCGGCATGCCACTTACCCCTTTTCCCATCATCTTTGATTACTGTGCATCATCTTCATGGGCGATCTTCCACTGATTTGCCCATCCATCAACAAATGCGGTCTTTACAGCATCCCACTCACCTTCACCTGCGGTATAGGCAGTCAGGGCAGAAACAACATCCGCTCTCCAGTCATCTACGTTTGGAGTAGCATTGAAGCTCCATGCTACAGATGTTTTTCCGTCAGCCATTAACTTGTTTGCAGCCTGTGCAAATGCATTCTTTGTCTCGTAATCACCTGTAAATGTATCATATGGAGCAGTAAGTCCCATCTGATTTGTAATGGCATCACGTCCCTCGTCAGAAGTGATTACCCAGTTTAAGAACTCAAGTGTTGCATCAATATCTTCCTGAGATGCCTTTGCGTTCACTGCCCAGTAGTTCTCAGTACCAACACAAAGTCCTTCATTCTCATCATCTACACCAAAGTAAATTGGCATCATGGATAAGTCATCTGCTGTAACGGCATATCCGTTCTCCTCGTTTGTTAACGGAGAGAACTCCCAGTCACCATTCTGGTAGAAGACTGCCTCTCCCATACCAAACTCAGATTCTGCGTTTAATGCACCAGAATTTAATGTCTTAGGATCTGCTGCGGAATCAGATACATACATATCCCATACATTTTTGAAGTTATCAAGATAAGTTCCCTTAATGGACTCTTCACCGGCTGTAAGGTCACATCCATCATCCTTGAACTCATAGTACAGTGGCATATTTGCAAGATGTCCGGCAAATCTCCAGGAAGATCCGTCATCCAGTCCTGCGGAAGCAAATGCCTCTGTCAGGTCAGTTCCAAGTTCCTTATTGATGTCATCAATACGGGAATTGATGTCATCTGCAACTTTCTTTAAAGTATCAAAGTTGTTAATCTCATCTACCGAAGAAACTACAGCACCATCCATGCCACAGTATCCTTCCAGAATTGTCTTGTTGTAGATCAGGCCGTAGCACTCATAGCAGTTTGCAATGGCAGCTACCTTATCATCATAGTTGATTACAAGAGACTTATCTGTCAAGTGCTTGTAAAGTTCAGAGTCCTTCAGATCATATGTATAATCGTTCCATGTCTGTGCTGCGGAAGAATTTCCTACATTGAAGATGGTAGGTGCATCCGACTTTGCCATCTCGGACTGTAATGTTGTGTTGTACTGTCCGTCTGCTGCAGTAAGCACATTTACCTCTACACCGGTCTGATCGGTATAGGTCGCTGCCAGATCCTGCCAGGCTTCGTCTGTCTCTGGTTTAAAGTTTAACATGTAAACCTTTCCAGAACTCTTGCTGGTCTTGTCTCCACCCTGTGTGGATGTGCCACCCTTATCGCTTCCGCATCCTGCGAATGCTGTGACAACCATTGCGGCAACCATTAATGCTGATACAATTTTCTTTTTCATATTTTCACCCTCCTGAAATAAATACGTTCGTAGCGTTACCGTTCATACGGCAGCCCCTGATTGAAAACGTTCACGGCAATGTTTCCGGTAACGTTTTCAGTAAGCAGAGTATACACCTATTTTGCACAGTTTCGCAAGTGTTATTCTCATTTTTGTGAAATAAGTAAGTTTTCCTCTCTATTTTTCGTGCATATTGCACAACGCTTTTCCCTTTGCTTGACATGTATAGGCTGTCGATATATACTTTCATGTATAGACTGTCTATAGTACTTATCACTGAAAGGAGGTCATATACCATGGGTATTGACAAAAATCTCGTACAGGGAAGCATGGCACTTCTGCTGCTGCGCCTTTTGGAAACGAAAGATATGTACGGCTACGAAATGATTGAAGCTCTTCGCAGCAAATCCAACAACGTCTTTGAGCTGAAAGCCGGCACCCTGTATCCACTGCTCCACTCCCTGGAGAGCAAGGGCTATGTAATGTCCTATGAGGATGCTTCTTCCGGGAAAAAACGCAGATATTACCAGCTGACAGAAGCCGGCCGGCATCATTCTTCCGAAAAAAAACAGGAATGGATGACCTATCAGGCTGCTGTAAGCAATGTGTTAAGTTTTGAAGGAGGAATCTGATATGGAGGAAAAAGAATATCTGCAGACTCTGGGTGAACAGATTTTAAACCCACATGCACGTACCCATGTACTGGAAGAAATCCAGGAACACATTGACGAACAGATGCAGGATTATATAGATGCAGGAATGTCTCCGGACGCAGCAGAAAGAGAAGCCGTCCGGCAGATGGGAGACCCGGTTGCAGCCGGCACGGAATTAAACCGGATCCACCGTCCCCGGTTTCCGGGTGTTTTGTTCGGCATTGCGGTGGTTCTTACATTATCCGGAATTTTCATGCAATATATCCTGTATGGTTCTGAACCACTTAACACCACCTATTCCAACACCGTGTTTATGCAGCATGCCGTTTTCTATCAGGTGATTGGCTTCGGCATTATTCTGTTTGGGATGTTCAGCAATTACATGTGTTTATCAAAATACAGCTGGTTTTTATACGGTCTGTTTTTGGGATTCGCGCTGCTCGCCTGCTTCTTTCCGGGCACGTTCTCTTTCTGGCAGACCCGTACCTTTAGCTATTATCTGTGTCTGCTGTATCCACTGCCCTATGCACTGCTGCTGTACTCCAACCGGGAAAAAGGATGGAAAATCATTGTCTGGCTGCATGTGTTGTCACTCCTGTTTTTCGGAGCGATCCTAAGCCACACCAGTGGTTTTGTATGGCCGCCGGTTCTGGCATTTGTTTTTCTGTCCGTCCTGCTGTCCGGAATCTGTATCCAAAAAAGGATTCTGCCCGGTTCCAAAAAGGTTCTCTGGTGCTGGACACTTCTTCCTTATATCGGAATCGCAGCTTTGGCAGGCAGCCTGTTTTTACGTCCGCAAACCTATCTGTATGACCGCCTGTTGACTGCACTCGGACTGCAGCATACTGACGACGGACCTGGCTTTACGAGACTTGCCCTGCAGTATGAACAGACACGTTTTTCCCTGTTCGGTGGAAGTTCTGTCAGTGACCGTCTTCCACGGGAAGAACTTTACTCTACCTATCTGCTGCACAGTATTTTTCTGTGGTTCGGCATTGCGGCCGGCATTTTAATCATCGCTGCACTTGCCTTTTTTGCGCTGTACAGCATGCACTGTGCGTTGCGGCAGAGCAACCGTCTGGCAATGCTGCTTGGTACTGCTGCCAGCGGAGTCCTTCTCCTTGAGCTGTTTAACTATGTACTGACGAACTTTGGCATCAATCTGTTTTATACCGCCTCTGTTCCGTTCTTATCTTACGGACTTACCGGCACAGTTGCCAATTCCATTCTGGTGGGGATTCTGCTAGGGATCATCCGAAACCGGAATGTGTTGTATGAAAAAGAATCCGGCCCAGCCGTGATTCCGGATACTGGAACGGTTTAAACAGCAAACGGCATAGCCTGTGATCCCTGCAATATGTACTGAATCACAGCTATGCCGTTTTTATCTTGTTTTATTTCCGTAGTAAAAGAAAAATCGGGTGAGCTGGCGGCTTCTTTGCCACCGGATCATCCGATTTTAGTATCTGCCTGTTACAAATCGCAGGAAGGATACCGGTTTGCGTCCGTAGCTCTTCGTCCGTTTCACGTAATCCTTGTAATACTGAACTACCTGAGCAAAGGACATGGTTGGATCGATTGCATACATCATCGATACACCTCCTTTTTTATTTTGGTGTGCGCCCTTCTCAATTATCTTATGTCATATGGGCTGATATGTTCGAAATGATTTTCTCATTTCTTGTATACATTATAACACCGTCTTTGGTAGTATTCAACAAAAATAACGTAAAATTTTTGTGCAAATCACATATTGCTTTTGTAAATATTGCTCATAAATAAATGTTCCCGCAACAATTCTTTCTGCGTCCTCTCTGCTGTCCAGAAAATATTATTGCCTGTGATTACAGCTTTTAGTGCAATTGGTTCCACACCCGCCTTTTTATATTCTGCCAGAAATACATCCACCTGATCCGAATTCATTTCCGAAAAAATCAGCATTTCTGCCGGAAATTCCGGACCGTCATATTTTTTTGCCTCTCTGGTAAATCCCTGTATCTGCGCCAGCGTGCCCAGTTTCTGGGAATAATCCTTGCGGGCAACATCTATGATACGGATGCCTAATGTCCTGCATACATTCTGAACCACTGCGTATTTATCCCGGTTTATACGAAAAAGTAATATTGTCTGTGCCATAATTTTCTCCCTGCTGATTCGCTGCCTTATCTGTGTCTGTTTTCATCAGACTCCAAACTCCCTGTAATCCTCCGGCAAAAAACGATGGTAAATGATATGGATTCCCTCATCCTTAAAACAATAATAATAGGGATCTTCCTCATCCTCCGCAAACCGGAACATCCAGTCGAATTCCCCATTTTCGATCTTCTGACATTCCACATGGGACGAATGTTTACAGAACAGTTCCCGGATCTCCTGCATGGTACAGCCATGCCTGCCAACCAGTTCCACCAGTTCCCGGATAAATTCATCCGGCTTTTCATGCTCATGGACATATACACTTCCCTGTTCCGGAATATAAAAACAGAAACGCTCTTTTTTTGCCGTCACACCTACATCCCCGAGTTTTTCCTGCCAGGTTTCCGGCAGATGCTGCAGGCGATGAAGCATTTGTTCTTCTCCCTCCTGCACGTCAAAAAAGTGATTCAGAGAGGACAGGGGATAGTATAACCGGATGGCTTCTTTTCGAAATCCCAGTTTTGCCTGTTCCTCTTTGATCGTGTCCGTCAGACTTTTTTCCAGCCGCTCGTATCCCATCCTGTCCTCCTGTATCTATAGCTGCATGATAAAATCTGCTTTACCGATCCTGCAGCAGAATCTGCCGTGTCTTGGGATCATCCGGCGGCAGATTGCAGTGCAGGACATGAAATCCTCCGGTCTGTGACCCTTCAATCACATTGATTGCCCCATTGTAGAGTCTTGTCTTTCCGGTTCCGATCTCATGATTCGTAAGCCCTGCCAGAAGCACATTGATTGCCGCTCCATGGGATACCGCAGCCACTGCCTGATGCCCCGTTGCCGCAAGAAGCTCTATCGCACGCTCCATGCGTTTCTGCACATCGGCAAACGGCTCCATTCCTTCGACATGGTCGCCTGCCGCAAGTGCAAAATACTCTTTTTTATCTTTTACCAGTTGTCCGGAAAACGGACCAAGATCCCGCTCAATCAGCTCCTGCATCGGCTCTACACCGTCTCTGCTTAACCCGATCTGTGCAGCAATCTCCTCCCCTGTGCAGTGTGCACGTTTCAGTGGGCTTGTATACACAGCTTCTATCCCCAGTCCCTGCAGCGTCTGCCCACAGCGCACGGCCTGTGCAATTCCTGCCGCATTCAGTTCTATATCTTCCCTTCCCTGAAAACGGTTGATATGATTCCAGTCCGTTTCTCCGTGCCTGATTAAATATATTTTCATTTTTTATGTTTACCAGCCTCAAAAAATTTCTTTGTCTCATATACAACCACACCATTTAAAGCAAACAGCGCAATCATATTCGGCAGTGCCATCAGACCATTGAAAATATCGGCAATCGTCCAGACAGCACTTACCGTCATATACGGTCCGATAAATACTGCCAGAATATAAATCCAGCGGAACACCATTACTTTTTTCATATTTCCACCGGTCAGATATTCCAGACATCTCTCACTGTAATAATCCCATCCAAGAATCGTTGTAAAGGCAAAAAATACCAGACACATCATCAGGACAAAAGAAGATACCACATGAGGGAACGGAAGTCCGTTCTGGAACGCATATGTAGTAACCTGAACGCCCTCGAGTCCATCCACCTGCCATGCTCCGGTCAGTACAATGGAAAGTCCGGTCAGTGTACAGATCACAATCGTGTCAATAAATGTACCTGTCATGCTGACAAGACCCTGACGCACCGGCTCATGTGTCTGTGCTGCTGCCGCTGCGATCGGTGCACTACCAAGTCCTGCCTCGTTTGAAAAAATGCCCCTTGCAACACCGTTTTGCATGGCAACAAACATACTGCCTACCACACCACCGGTGACTGCACGCGGATGAAATGCGCCCTGCACAACCGTAACAACCGCTGCAGGGACTTTTGTAATATTACAGATAATTAAAATCAATGCAAATACAAAATATGCAACCGCCATAAACGGAACAACAATCTGGCTGACACTTGCTATACGCTTGATTCCGCCAATCAGCACGGCACCCACACAAAATGCAAGGATCAGGGAAGCGATTACAACCGTCCAGGAATAAGTTCCGATTCCCGGAATTGCCACGGTATGAACCTTATTCGGGTCAAAAAAGTTCTGGATGGCACTGGCTATACCGTTCACCTGGCTGAATGTTCCGATTCCGAACAGACCTACACAGACTCCAAAAAAGGCAAAAATCTTTGCAAGCCATTTCCATTTCGATCCCATTCCCTGTTCAATATAGTAGAACGGACCACCCAGACTGTGTCCGTCTTTGTCAACTACACGGTATTTGATGGCAAGTAATCCTTCGGAAAATTTTGTTGCCATTCCGAAAAATGCCGCCACAATCATCCAGAACAATGCCCCCGGGCCGCCTGCGCATACCGCAGTTGCCACGCCGACAATGTTTCCCGTACCGATCGTCGCACTCAGTGCCGTACATAACGCCGCAAAACTGGAAATTTCTCCCTTGCCGCCCTCTTCATTTTTGATCATCCACTTGAGTGCCAGCGGAAGCCTGCGCATCTGCAGGACTCCCAGACGCACGGTCAGTAAGATACCACCGCAGAGAATCAATACCATAAGCGGAACTCCCCAGACGAAGTTGTCCACGGTCTTTAAAAATGCATTGATTGTTGTCCACATAATTTTTCTCCTTATTTTCCTTTTTCAAAAGGCTTTTCCTGCGTACAAATGTGCTTTGTACGCGCACATTAAAAATTATACGCAAAACAGGAAACAAGTGCAAGAAAAAAATCATTTTTGTCGGTGAAAACATAAAATTCTGTTGCTATTTTAAATCAGAAAAAATATACTATAAGAAAAACAGATCAGATTTAAGGGGGAATTTTCCATGAAAACATTCATCGGCACAGGTGTGGGACAGCCGGAAGCTGCCGTGCATCAGGCAGTACAGGGACTTACATCCCCAAGTGCAATTCTTTTTATGGCTTCTTATGAACATTTCAAAGAAACTGCCTCACGCTTAAAAGAACTTTTTCCGGATACTCCGTGTATCGGAACGATCGGAACCAGACTCGTAAACGGACAGGTGAATGATTCCGGTCTTGCGGTTCTTGGATTTTTTTCTGATGTGAAGATCCGCTGTGGTATCATCACCGAAGCCAGCCGTTGTCCGGTTGCGGGCACAACGCAGCTTCTGAAGCAGATTGCAGAGATTTCTCCCGGCACAGACGATACGGTATGCGTGGAATATTGTACCGGCTCCGAAGAAAAGCTGGTAACCACGTTTACATCCTGTCTGGAAACAAAGGGCATCCATCTGGCAGGAGGCACCGTTTTCGGTGTCCCGGACGGCAAACCTCCGGTCGTTGCATATAACGGAGAATTATATGAAGATGCCTGCGTCTATGCACTGATCAAAAATACAACCGGAAAAATACGTGTATACAAAGAAAACATCTATGAAAAAACATCGGTTCAGAGTCACTTTGCCACAAAAGTCGATGTGTCCCGTAAAGCACTCATCGAACTTGACGGCAGACCCGCCGCAGACGTATACAGCGCAGAACTTGGCATTCCCCGTGATAAAATCGTTGACAACGTACTGGTCAATCCTATGGGACGTGCGGTGGGCAATCAGGTTTTTATCTCTTCCATGAACGGAATGGATACAGACGGCACACTGACCAACTACAAACGAATCAATAAAAACGACTGCATTTATTTCTTAAGCCTCGGTGACTACAAAGCAACAGAACAGCAGACACGCCAGCAGATCCAGCAGGACGCATCCCATATTTCCCTGGTTTTATCCATTGACTGTATCTACCGGTATCTGCTCTACGAAAAAGAGGGATATTTTTCTACATATGCAAAAGACATGGCAGTTCTCGGACCACACCTTGGCATTGTCGGCGGTGGCGAACAGTATAATAACCAGCATGTAAACCAGACGATGGTCTGCGTGGTATTTGAATAGGAGGAACTTTTTATGTTTGGAAAAAAGAAAACCACAGGAACCGCAACACCTGTTCCACAGGTTTCCAATAAAAAGAAAGTAGAAGATTATCTGACATCCATGTCTTTTCTCAGCCATTTTGTCATTGACAAAAAGGAATCTCTCGTTGAAGAAGAGATCAAGACCGTGCGTGAGATTGATAAAGTAAAAGACTCTTACACTGATGTCATTGAACACAATGCCTCGATCCGCGAAGCTGTTGATTCCCTGCAAAAAGAATTCGGGAAAATCGGAGAAATTTCCAGACAATTTACAGATGTAATCACCGGTGTGACCAGCGTATCCGATGATGCCATGCAGGATATCCGTGATCTGAAAGAAAGCTCTGCCAAAGTGGAAACGCAGTTCGCAGAGATTCATAAAATCTACGATGAATTTCAGGCCCGCTTTGATGAAATCCATGCAACCATGCAAAACATTGTCGGCATTGCAAACCAGACCAACCTGCTGGCATTAAATGCTTCCATCGAAGCGGCCCGTGCCGGTGAACACGGAAAAGGATTTGCCGTTGTTGCAGATGAAGTCACAAAACTTTCCATTGGCATCAAAGAACTGGTGGGTGATGTAAACAAAAGTATGGAAGGTTTGCAGACAAGCTCCGAAAATCTGACGCATTCTCTGCTGGATGTACAGGATGCACTGGATGCTTCCCGCACACAGATGGACACAACCGAAAATATCTTTTCCCATATCAATGATTCTGTGTCCGGCGTAGAAAATGTTCACCGCGGCATCAATGAGGTTGTGGAAAACTGCAGCGGACAGGTGGATCAGCTCCGGGAAGACATGGAAGCCCATGAAACCCGTTATGCCCAGGTTCAGTCCGATATTGACGGCTTAAAGAGCCTGATGACAGAAAAGGGATTTATCTATGAGGACATTTCCAATATGATGGAACAGGCTGATCCATTGATCGAAAATATCAAAACGGAATTAAACAAATAAATCTCATTATTCCCCATCTTCTGCCCAGAGCCGTGCGCACCGCACGGCTCTCTGCCATCCCCTGAGCAGCTTTTTGCGCTCCCCTGCGTCCATTACCGGTTCAAACCTTCGTCCCAGCTGCCAGTTTTCCCGAATTTCATCCCTGTCTTTCCAGTAACCTGCCGCAAGTCCTGCCAGATATGCCGCTCCGAGTGCTGTTGTCTCAATACATTCCGGTCGAAGTACTGCCGCATCAATGATATCTGCCTGAAACTGTACAAGCATGTTATTTGCACTGGCTCCTCCGTCCACACGCAGACCATTCAGCGTCACGCCGGCATCCTCTTCCATGGCGTGAATGACATCTTTCGCCTGATAGGCAATAGACTCTAATGTCGCACGGATAAAATGTTCCTTTTTGCATCCCCGTGTCAGCCCGACAATCGTTCCGCGCGCATACGGATTCCAATACGGTGCCCCCATGCCGGCAAATGCAGGAACAATATAAACACCATTGGAATCCGGGACTCTCTTGGCATATTCCTCGGACTGTCCTGCGGTACGGATCATACGCATCCCGTCCCTCAGCCACTGGATGGCCGCCCCTGCCACAAAAACACTTCCCTCAAGTGCATATTCCACTTCCCCTGCAGTACCCGCAGCAATGGTCGTAAGCAGTCCATGTCTGGAAATGATTGGTTCCTTTCCGGTATGCATCAAAAGAAAACAACCGGTTCCATAGGTATTTTTTACATCCCCTTTTTCAAAACAGCACTGTCCGAACAATGCTGCCTGCTGGTCTCCTGCCACACCCATCACAGGAATTTTACCGCCAAAAATCTGCTCCTGTGTCTCTCCGAAGAAACCACTCGACGGCCGCACTTCCGGCAGCATTTCTTTGGGAATGCGAAACAGCTCTAATATCTCTTCCTCCCAGCAGCATCTGTGTATGTCAAACAACATGGTTCTTGCCGCATTCGTATAATCCGTGACATGCACCGCTCCCTTGGTCAGATTCCAGATCAGCCATGTATCCACCGTGCCAAACAAAAGTTCCCCTTTTTCTGCCGCCTCACGCGCGCCTTTCACATGATCAAGAATCCATGCGATCTTGCTTGCGGAAAAATAAGCATCCGGCACCAGACCTGTCCGCTTCTGCAGCATCGGTCCATATCCTTTTTCTTTCAGTTCATCAATCTGTTCTGCCGTGCGCCGGCACTGCCAGACGATCGCATTGTATACGGGTTCCCCGGTCTTTTTATCCCAGACGATTGTGGTTTCGCGCTGGTTTGTGATGCCAATGGCACGGATATTTTTGGATGATGCCCCGATATTCGCCATTGCCTCTATGGCAACCGACATCTGGGAGGACCAGATTTCCCTCGGATTCTGCTCTACCCAGCCCGGCTGCGGGTAAATCTGTGTAAATTCTTTCTGTGCCATCGTGACGATTTTTCCTGCATGATCAAACAGGATACAGCGGGAACTTGTCGTTCCCTGATCCAGTGCCATAATATATTCTTTCATAATCTGTAATCCCCCATATGATTTTCCTGTAGCTTTTCTTTTTTCTATTTTACTGCATATTCCCATTTATCACCAGTTCATTTTCTCGTCAATTGTGGTTTTAACAACATATTTTCCATTTGCTTTCTGATAAATTACTTCTTGCTTACAAAATAAAATCAAAGGAGTATCTTATTATGGAACATAAAATGTTTTGCTATCAGTGTCAGGAAACCGCAGGATGCAGCGGCTGTACCCAGATGGGTGTCTGCGGCAAAAAGCCGGAAGTAGCAGCTATGCAGGATCTGCTCGTCTATGTGAGCAAGGGATTATCCGCGGTCACAACCCAGCTGCGCAAAGAAGGAACAAAGGTTTCAGAAGAAACCAACCACTTGATCACCTGGAATCTGTTTACCACCATCACAAATGCCAACTTTGACAATGAGGCGATCATCGCACGGATTCATAACACTCTGTCCGTGCGCCGCACACTCATTTTACAGGTAAAAGATACCTCAGGTCTGCCGGAAGCTGCTTTCTGGGATATAAAAACAAAAGATGGCTCTGACGCATCGGATGATGTGCTCTTTGCCAAGGCAAAAGAGGCAGGGGTTCTCTCCACAAAAGACGAGGACATCCGCAGTCTGCGTGAACTGATCACTTACGGATTAAAAGGTTTGTCCGCTTACTCCAAGCACGCCAATGTACTGCTTTCGGATGATCCGGAAATTGATGCCTTCCTGCAGCGGGCACTCGCTGCAACACTGGATGATTCCCTCACAGCCGATGACCTGGTCGCACTCACACTGGAAACCGGAAACTATGGTGTCAGAGGCATGGCGATGCTCGATACTGCAAATACCAGTGCCTATGGCAATCCTGAAATTACCAGAGTGAATATCGGTGTTGGAAAAAATCCGGGAATTCTTGTCTCCGGTCATGATTTAAAAGATCTGGAAATGCTTCTGGAACAGACACAAGGAACCGGTGTAGATGTGTATACACACTCAGAAATGCTTCCTGCCCACTACTACCCGGCATTCAAAAAATATCCAAACTTTGTCGGAAATTACGGAAATGCATGGTGGAAACAAAAAGAAGAATTTGAACGTTTCCACGGGCCAATTCTGATGACGACCAACTGTATTGTTCCACCAAAGGACAGCTACAAAGACCGGCTGTACACCACCGGTGCTGCCGGCTATCCGGGATGCACACACATTGATGGCGAAATCGGTGCACAGAAGGATTTCTCGGCACTGATCGAACAGGCGAAACACTGTTCTGCTCCGGAAGAACTCGAGCACGGTGAAATCATTGGTGGCTTTGCCCACAATCAGGTACTTGCACTTGCCAGCCAGATTGTTGAGGCCGTCAACTCCGGCGCGATCAAAAAATTTGTCGTCATGGCAGGATGCGATGGACGGGCAAACTCCCGCAATTACTATACAGATTTTGCCAGAGCACTTCCAAAAGATGCGGTTATTTTGACTGCCGGCTGTGCCAAATACAAATATAATAAACTGAATCTCGGCGATATCAACGGAATACCGCGTGTCCTTGATGCCGGACAGTGTAACGATTCCTACTCTCTGGCTGTGATTGCCCTGAAACTGAAGGAAGTATTCGGTCTCGATGATATCAACGATCTGCCGATTGTCTACAACATTGCATGGTATGAGCAAAAAGCAGTGATTGTGCTGCTGGCACTGTTGGCACTGGGTGTAAAAAATATCCACCTGGGACCGACCCTTCCGGCATTCCTTTCCCCGAATGTGGCAAAGATCCTCACGGACACGTTTGGCATTGCCGGAATTGGTACCGTAGAAGATGATTTAAAACTGTTTTTTGGCAAATAATCCACAAAGTCTGTTTTTTGTCTGTTTTCCTTTGACAAACGGTATTTATGAGAGGTATGATTATTATACAATTTAACGATTTTGCATATTTGGCAGAAGGAGAACATTACATGAACGAAAAACAGTATTTACGAGCCAACAAGCGGGTATTTCTCGCTGTCACCATTATCTTTGCCTATATCACGCTGACCATGCTTGCTGCACTGGCGGCCAGCCACGGGGACCACTTTGTCCGGATTATGATCCAGTGTCTGGTTTCGGTCGGTGTGATTATCCTTTCCGCACTGGGCTATCTGACCCGAAAGAAAACGCACACCTGTGCCATCATCCTGACAACCGCCATGATGGTCGGTTATGCAGCTGTTGCTTTACTAAATACCACGGAAGGGACATGGGCTTACGCGCTTCCCCTCATTATTGCCGCCATGGTTTATCTGAATGAACGGCTTATGAAAATAATAAACAGCGTATTTCTGCTGGTAAATATCGTTCGTCTGATGCTCAGTTTTGCCCCACACGCATCTGCTGCACTGGCCAACAAGGTGCTGGCACTGTTTGTCCTGCTTCTTGTTGCATACGCTTCTATCAGTATTACACGGATGCTTGTGCTTTTCTTTGATGAAAACATGACGGAAATTACAGAAGCTGCGGATAAGCAGAAGAAAAACCACGATCAGATGCTTCTCGTTGCCGAAAATATTTCCCGGCATTTTGAAGAAGCAATGACTGTGCTTGACAGTTTGGAAAACAGTATTGAGGTCAGCCACAGTTCTATTCAGGAAATTGCAGACAGCACCGAAAGCACCGCTGAAGCCATCCAGAAACAGGCGGTTATGTGTTCCAATATTCAGGGCAACACCGATGCGGCAGAAGCCGGCATCCACCAGATGATTGAAGCCGCACATGAAACGGATGCTACTGTAAAATCCGGTGCACAGGTCGTCCTGGAATTAAAGGAACAGGCACAGAACGTGGAAGAAGCCAGCAATATCACGGTACAGGTCATCCAGAGCCTAACTTCAAAAGTCGAGGATGTCCAGAGCTTTGTCGGATCCATTATTGAAATTTCCAACCAGACAAATCTGCTTGCCTTAAATGCTTCCATTGAGGCTGCGCGTGCCGGGGAAGCCGGAAAAGGGTTTGCTGTGGTGGCCGATGAAATCCGCCAGCTTTCCGAACAGACAAAAAATGCCTCTGCCAACATTACAGAAATTATCGACAAATTAAACGATGACACAAAACGTGCCAACGAAAGTATCGAAAACTCAGTTGCTTCCGTAGAAAAGCAGAACGAACTGATTGAGAATACACGGGAGAAATTCGGCAATGTCGGTGAAACCGTTGAACGCCTGATGGAAGATATCCATACGGCAGAAGAAAATATCCAGAAAATCCTTGATGCCACGAATGTTATTTCCGATAATATTACCCACCTCTCCGCCACCGGTGAGGAAGTGGCTGCCTCTTCCACCGAAGGGCTGCGTATGGCAGATTCCACGGTGGACAATATGAAGGGCTGTAAAAAAGTTCTGGAGAATATTTACATGCTTGCAGAAGATATGAAAGATTCCGTAGAGCACAAAGAACTCGGATAACTCTGTCTGCAAAAAAGCCGGACGCTGTTTACACAACGTCCGGCTTTTTATTGTTTACAGAAAATACAAAAGTGACAGGCAAACGGCCATGCCAAGGAATGCCATCCGGTACAACAGCACATTCGCATACCGGATATCTTCCGGTTTCACCGGACGCAGGGCATCCCCTATCGTCGGTTTCTTTACAGTCTTTCCAAAATAACTGGCATCCCCTGCCAGCTGGATGCCAAGGCTTCCCGCACAGGCACTCTCGGTCTGCGCAGAATTCGGGCTGGCATGTTTCCGGCTGTCCCTTCTCCAGATCTTCCATGCCCCGGTCCCGCTAAAACGCTTCCCCGGAAGGAAGCTTGCCACGATCATAAGCAGTGCCGCCACGCGGGATGGGATGAAATTTACCACATCATCCAGCTTTGCCGCAAATCTTCCAAAATACAGGTTCTTTTCATTCTTATATCCCACCATGGAATCCATGGTATTCACTGCTTTATAGGCAAATCCAAGCACCGGTCCGCCGACTGCCAGATAAATCATCGGCGCAATCACACCGTCGGATGCATTTTCCGCAACGGTCTCAATTGCTGCCTTTGCCACACCTGTTTCATCCAGTTGTTCCGTATCACGCCCAACGATCATGGAGACTGCCTTTCGCGCTGCCGGCAAATCCTGCTTTTGCAGCTGCTCACATACCTTCATGCTTTCCACTTTCAGACACTTTGTAGCAAGAATCTGATAGGTCATAATGGCTTCCACGGCACAGCCAATCGCCGGATGCAGCCAGTATGCCCCCTCAAGGATAACGGCGGCCACACCGGTTGTCCATGCGATAACAACCACAACCATCGCAAACCCGCGCAGAAATTTTCTTGTGTCTGACAGTTCCTTTTTATTCAGTTTTTCCAGTGATGCGATCAGATTACCAATCAGACGGATCGGATGGGGCAGCCAGTGCGGATCGCCAAACAACAGATCCAGCACAAACCCAAGAAACATCGCAAAGAAATGATAACTCATACTTTTTCTTTTAACTCCATTTTATTCTCTTGTATGGACAGGCGCAGATGATAGCCCTCTGCATTTTTTACCTGATACGAAAAATAATCACCGCCACAGTAGTGCGAAAGCAGCGCCATGATCGTACCCCCGTGAACCACAGCCGCCACCGGAAGCGGCTCCTGTATCATACAGTTGTCTTCCGTTTCCCGGCACTTTGGACACGCTCTGTATGCCAGCTGCTGCCGGATCTGTTCCATAACCAGCTCCATCCCATCCACACATCTTGCGATAAAAGCCTCCCGGCTCTCACCTCCCGGAAATGCCAGCGTTCCACCACTGTCAATCCATGCCTGATAGCGCGGATCTCCATTCAGCTGTGCATAATTCTTTCCTTCAAATTCTCCAAAATCCATTTCACGCCATGGATCAATTTCGATCTGTGGAATTTGCGGAAATAAAATTTCTGCGGTCTGCCGGCAGCGAAGCATGGGACTTACAAATACATATGGCATATCCCATGTCCTGCATACCTGTGCCCATTGGTCTTTTCTTTTCTCCAGCTGCTGTCTGCCGTCCTCCGAAAGCGGTTCATCCGTCTGTCTGCCAATATACCGGTGTTCTACATTTCCCAGCGTCATTCCATGCCGGATTAGATACAGTTCTATTTGATTCTCTGTCCAATTCCACATACAATCCGTTCCACCCTTTCTGCTTTTGCTGCAATTTCACAAAGCAGCCGTCCCAGCCGCTCACGATATTCCCGCTCGAACGAATCAAGCGGCACAATTCCATTGCCTACTTCATCGCAGATAATTACTGTATCCGGATGTTTTTCCAGATAAGCCATACTTTCTGCTTCCGGGGATGGAGACTTCGGGGCACTTTCCTGCAATTTCTCTCGAAACCATTCTTCAAAATTGTCCCAGATCCGTGCTTCCTCGATGCCCCGCACCTGTGTTACATATGCTTTTTTCCCCTGAGCAGTGCCGCCAATGTATAATTCCATACTTCAAACTCCAATTAGAATTGATATAAAAATATTCTATCATATTTTTCTCATATAGTGAAAATTTGTTTTTATTGCAACTATATATAGTTGCAGTTTGTTTGTTTTTGAGTATAATGTAATTAACAGGGGGGCATCATATGGGACAGAAAGAAAAATTAATTCAACGTCTAAAATCCAGACCAAAAGATTTTACATTTCAGGAAGCGGAAACCCTGCTCGGATATTTAGACTATAAACGCTCAAATAAAGGAAAAACCAGTGGTTCACGCGTTGTTTTCGAAAGCACAGAACACGCAAATATATTGTTACATAAACCACATCCAAATAACGAACTGAAAAATTATCAGATCAAACAGCTTATTACTTTTTTAGAACAGGAGGGATTATTATGAATAACACAATTCAGTATAAAGGCTATGTTGGAAGTATTGAATTTTCAGAAGAAGATAAAATTTTTTACGGAAAAGTTCTCGGAATCCGTTCGTTAATCTCCTATGAAGGTGAAAATGCTACTGAGCTGATCGATGATTTTCATCAGGCTGTAGATGATTATCTGGAATTATGTAAAAAATCCGGTCAAACACCGGAAACCGCTTTCAAGGGAAGTTTTAATGTACGGATTTCTCCTGAGCTGCACAAAAAAGTATTTGTTTATGCAATGGCACATCAAATTTCCATGAACCGATATATCGAAGAAACACTTGCCAAATCTCCAGCAGCTCTCGAAGAAGTCTGATCTACATGAAAAACATGGCGGTTACAGCAGACACGACACTGCTGCCGCCACCGCCATTGCGCCTTCACACAAGGTAAGAAAATAGCCCGCAGTATCTCCGGTGATTCCACCAAATTCCCTGTAACTGCGCCAACGATAGTAACCGAACACTGCAAATGCCGCCGCCACCGCCAGAATTCCCGCCAAAAGCGAAAGCCAGAGCATAAACAGTACACACAACAACGTCTGTGCATAAAGTGCCCCTTTTACCCCACGCTCATGTGCGGTACTCGCAAAATGATAGAGCATCCCATCCGTTTTTGCGGAACGGAAGGAGACCACGCTCAGGCCACTCAGACAGCGGGACAGGAAAAATCCACAGCAAAACACTTCCAGCGCACGATAATCCACAATCTGGGAAAGAGCCGCCACATAAATCAACCCGAATTCCGCCAACTTGATCACGGAAAAAGCTCCAATGTGGGAATCCTTTAAAATTTCCAGTTTTCGCTCCCTGGGCTGATACGAATGCAATGCATCCATGGTATCCATAAACCCATCCACATGGAAGCCCCCGGTGATAATAAGCGGGAGCGCAGCTGATATCAGAATAAATGCAAGCGTACTGATTCCCAATAACGCAGACAACCGAAACCATCCCCAGAGGATAGCACCGATCACTGCCCCGATCCACGGAAAAAAGCACATGCTGTAACGCATGTCTTCTTCTTTCCACACAAATTGTGGCATCGGAATTTTTGAATAGGTGGAAAACGCCACCGCGATTCCTCTAATGATGTGCATAACCTGCTTCCTTTCTCTCTTTTACCGGAACCGGAATCCCTACAACGACTTCGGTCACCGTATCCGCCAACGCCGCCACTCCCGTATTGATGCGTCCGAGTGCACGGATATATGCCTGCGTTGTCGCATCATAGGAAATGCCATCCTCAAACACGTTATTACTGACGATCACCAACTCGTCCACTTTTGTGGAAAGGTTTTTGATTCCCTGCAATATGAGTCCGACAACCACATCTTCCGAAACGATGTCCGCACCGGAAAACATCTCATTTGCAACCAGATTGGACATACATTCCAGCAGGGCACAGCGAGGACGTTCCGTAACATTTTGCCCTGCGCGATCCGGTGGTTCCATGGCTTGCTGTGCTCTTTTCGAAAAATCTACTTCCCCGATATCCCGCGGCTGTTCAATCGTAACAAATCCTTTTCCCGCGCGAAGTCTCCGGTGTCTTGCAACTTTTTTTTCGCCCTCCGCATCGTACACCTGCATGGTTGCGATATAATATTTATTCGTTTTTCCATCCAGCAGATGCTCTGCGTAAGCCGATTTTCCGCTGCCGCTTCCACCCAAAACCAAAGTGATCATTCTGTTTCCCCATACCGCTCGTACTGCGCAATTTCCATCGTATCAAATGTTGTCTGATCCTCGTAGAGTGCCAGTGCCAGATCCAGAAGGGAAAACAGCATCACGGCTCCTGTGCCTTCCCCAAGCCCCAGTCCTGCATCAATAACCGGATGAAGTTTCAGTTCCTCCGCGATCCATTTTGCCGCGGGTTCTTTGCTCAGATGGCTCGGCAGAACAAATTCCCGCACACCCGGCACGATCCGCTCCGCCACCAGTGCCGCGACCGATGAGATCAGCCCATCCAGAACGACCGGCACATGATACAGTGCTCCGCCGATGCATACACCTGCCATTCCCGCGATATCCAGACCACCGAATGCCGCCAGCATGGAAAGTGCATGCTTTGACCGGATCTCTTTTTCATATTTCTCCAGTGCCTGCGCAATGACCTGCTGCTTGCGCAACAGCCCCGCGTCGTTTAATCCGGCACCACGCCCGGTCACTTCTTCTGCTGTGCGTCCGGTCAGTGCCGCCACAAGCATGCTGCTCGTCGTCGTATTTCCGATTCCCATCTCTCCGGTACCGATCAGCTGATAGCCTTTGTCTTTGCACTCCCGGACCAGATCAATTCCCACAGACAATGCCTGCAACGCTTCTTCCTCTGTCATTGCAGGTTCCTGCAGAAAATCGCGCGTGCCCTGCATCACTTTGCAGTCGCGCACCCCCGGCAGCGTTTCTTTTGTGTTGATTCCAATATCGACCGGGATCACATCCACACCGGCGCGGCGCGCCATTTTGCCAACCGAGCTTGCCTGCTGCCCCATAAATCCTGCAACCACCGCGGTCACTTCCTGTCCGGACTGGCTGACTCCTTCTGCGACAACACCATTATCTGCGCACATGGTGAGGATCACTTTTTTTTCAATGGAAAGGCTGCTGCTTCCTGTGATTGCGCCGATCTGCGCAAACATTGTCTCAAACTGCCCCAGACCATCCAGCGGTTTGGCAATTTTGTCCCAGCTTGCTTTTACCTGCGCGTAGATCTGTGCGTCCGGTGGAATAATTTTAAGTTTCTCCATTTCTTTTCCTGTAATCAAATATTTTCTCCTGTTGCAATTGTAAATTGCGCAAATGCAATTCCCTGTTTCTTGCTTCTTTCAGCCATGAAATGTATGATAAGAAAAAGGAGGTGCTGATATGAATAAAACCAAAATTGATAATCAAACTATCGCTCACATTCTTCTTGATTTAAGACAAAAACATCATCTTTCCCAGGAACAGCTTGCTCAAACATTAGGCGTTACTCGTCAGGCCGTATCGCGATGGGAAATGGGAATCTCTGTTCCAAACATCCATACCCTGCTCTTAATCAGTGAGCAATTCCATGTTCCAATTGACACAATGCTCAAAAAACCAGATGCTTCAGCAGAAAACCAAAATAAAATCCAAAATCCTGCTAAAAGAACTCCCTTTATTTTTATGACCATAACCGGAATTTTCCTGTTGTGTGTGCTTCCATTTCTGGGTCAATGGGAACAATTCAAATATATGGATCTCTATGGTCGTGCATATACCGATTCCTATCACTATATTTTCGAATACCCACTGTCCATTCTTCTGGTATTATCCATTGTCCTGATTTGTGTCGGGATCTATAACATTGTAAAAATCAAGAGGAAATCCGGCTCTCCTGCAAAATAGAGTATACATACTCCATATCCAGATGCTCCCGCAATCCCTGTGCGAGCTTGTCATACTGCTGTTCCTTAAATGCATGATAATCACCGCCAGCCTCCGGTTTCCATGACACCTTTTTTTTGTCGGCCAATGCCTGTACTATGCGCACGGCAATGTCTCCATCGTCAAAAATGCCGTGCACATAACTGCCGTATACGCCGGGTGCTTCGCTGCCTTTTTCCATGCGCTGCACCCCGTCGGTTCTGCCATCTGCCAGCTGTACCAGTGGCGTCTGATGTTCCCCAGTGGAAACCGTTGTCTTTCCCATATGAATCTCATAGCCGGAAAATTCCAATCCGGAAAGTGTGGAAAAAATACCGGTCACATTCTCAAATTTTCCACGTGTCTGCGTACGCATTTTTTCCGGCATCAGGGTCGTGTCGGTGTCGATCAGTTCCATACCACGCAAGGGTAGTGCCCCGTCGCGCTTTATGCGCTCCACGGCAATTGTATCCGGCTCATGAGAAATTGCTTCGCAATGAGCCGGATAGAGCGGTTCGCATAGCGAATTCTCATTCTCTACCCCATGTGGGTCCGAAATGGTACGCCCCAGCATCTGATAGCCACCGCAGATCCCCCAGACCGGGATATGCACTGCCAGCTTTTTGACTGCGGTTTCCAGACCGTTCTGCCGCATCCAGCGCAGATCCCCCATCGTATTTTTGCTGCCCGGCAGAAAAATCATATCCGGCTGTCCCAGTTCCTGCACCGAAGAAACATAGCGCACGGACACACCCTCCAGCCGTTCAAACACGTTAAAATCCGTAAAATTGGAGATCCGTGGAAAACGGATCACTGCCAGATCTATCACGCCTACATCATGGTTGTCCAACTGGCCGCTCAGACTGTCCTCATCCTCAATGGAAAGATGCATATATGGAACTACTCCGGCAACCTTCACACCGCCGCGTTCCTCCAGCATCTCCACTCCCGGATCAAGGATTGTCTTATCCCCGCGGAATTTATTAATAATCAGACCCTTCACACGGGCTTTTTCATCCTCTTCTAAAAGTATCAAAGTTCCCAAAAGCTGCGCAAACACGCCGCCACGGTCGATATCCCCCACCAGAAGCACCGGTGCATCGACCAATTTTGCCAGCCCCATATTGACAATATCATCCGATTTCAGATTGATCTCTGCTGGGCTTCCCGCCCCTTCCATCACAATAATGTCTGCCTGCTTTTCCAACTCCGAAAAAGCCTCGCAGATCGTCGGAACCAGCTTTTTCTTATACGCAAAATAATCCCGCGCCCGCATATTTCCGAGCACCTCACCCTTTACGATCACCTGTGATCCGACATCATTGGTCGGTTTCAACAGGATGGGATTCATAAGCACGGAAGGCTTCACACCCGCCGCTTCCGCCTGCATGACCTGCGCGCGCCCCATCTCCAGACCGTCTTCGGTGATGTAGGAGTTGAGTGCCATATTCTGTGATTTAAACGGTACCACGCGATAGCCATCCTGCGCAAAAATACGGCAAAGTCCTGCAACGATCAGGCTTTTTCCGGCATTTGACATCGTGCCCTGCACCATGATTACTTTTGCCATGTTTGTTTCCTTCCTGCTAACCAGCAATCACAACCCTGCAATCCTTCTTGAAGCATGCAATTCCATATTTGATAAAATTACGCATTCCGTCCTGCTTCAGCTTATCGACATATGATTTTTCTTCCATCTGTTTCAAAGCTTCGGCACATGCAGCATCCAGATCTCCATTCCCGGCATATTTCAGTTCTATCACAATTCCTGTTCTGTTGTTCGGCACCTCAACAAGAATATCGCTGTAGCCGGTTCCTGACTCTGCATTTGACTTTATAAGCCAGTTTGCTTTATATCCCAAAAGCCCAAGTAAAATGCCATGGTAAAAATTTTCTTTCTTTTCCTTTGCAACTGCTGTATCACGTATGCTTATGGTATTCCAAAGATATTCTCCAAAGAGCTGCTCTATTTTTTCTGTATTTTTTTCTAAAAACGCATTGCAGAATTCTTCCAGTCTCTTACCGTCATTCGCGGACGTATCCCGGAACCATTCCCTAATTTTCTTGATAAAAAGATTTTTTATCTCTTTATTGGGAATTGCCAAACGTATCTTTCCATCCGCTGTACGCCCCTGTTTTGTCAGATATCCGGTCGTAAAAAGTACGCTCCACAGATTTCCAATGTTTTTATCAAGCTCATCATACGTAAGTTCCTGTGAAAGTTCCTTTTCAATACACTCTCCCGCGATCAGACGCTCAATTTCATCCTTGGTCTGCACATCCGCCTTATCGATCAATCTGCGGACGATCGCATTTCCACTCGAATTAGACCAGTAATCCTGTGGTTCAACCGTTTGATCATAGTTAAGTTCATCCACATAATTTATGACATCCCATGGACAGTACACATCCGCATTTCCAAAGTGATAGCCATCATACCATTCCTTTGTTTCCGGAAAATGTGAAGCCAGACCATACGACGCAAGGAGGTTTTTTACCTCATCATCTGTGAATCCAAACTGTTCATCAAATCTGGAATCCATAATAGAAAGTACCTTAAAATTATTCAATCCTGTAAATATACTTTCCTTCGATACTCGCAGACATCCCGTCAGAAATGCAAACTGTAAATAATCATTCGTCTTTAATGCCTGACCAAAAAGACCTCTGATCAGAGAAACCATTTCACGATAATATCCATTCTGATATGCTTTATCCAGAGGAACATCATACTCATCTATGATAATTACTACCTTTTTCCCGTGATGCTTATATAAAAGCTGTGACAGTTTACGGATGCTGTCTTCTATATTCTCATCCGTACCTGTAAGCATTTTAGCGAAATATGCCTTATCCTCGTCCGTAAGTGCATCACTTGTTTTGAGATAATAATGCCGGTCCATTTCATTGGCAAGAATCGTGCCGAGCATCCTCTTCGCATCCGCAAATGTCAGCCCCTCCACCCCTTTGAGCGTGAGAAATATCACTGGATACTTTCCCATGTACGCATCGCATAGTTCTTTATTCTTTGCAATATATAAGCCTTCAAACAGTGAAACATCTGCACCGATTTCAAAAAAACTTTTCAGCATGCTCATATTCAATGTCTTGCCAAAACGTCGCGGACGGGTGAACAGTGTTACTTCCCCCCAATTCATCAGAATCTGTTCTATAAGATTTGTCTTGTCAATATAATAAAATCCGTTCCTGCGTATTTTTTCAAAACTGTCAATTCCTACCGGTAATTTCAAAGTATTTACCATATGAACCTCCAACAAACAGATCATTTTGCCATATTTACATATAGTATAACTGATTGACAAGGTAATTACAATTTCCTTTCATTAAACGGTCACCGAAATACACTGTCATGATTTACTCTCCATTCCAAAAACATTTTCTTGAAAAGATCCCCATGTTCCGTTAAGATGATATTGTAACGAAAAACAATATATCAGGGAGGTAGTTATGAACTATACAATTGAAGGAGCACCAATGCCTGTCGTCATCTGTAACTTAGAGGGCGGCGAAACCATGCTTACGGAGAAGGGCGCAATGTCGTGGATGTCCCCAAATATGAAAATGGAAACCACAACAGGCGGCGGAATCGGAAAAATGTTCGGTCGTGCTTTTTCCGGTGAAAGCATGTTTATCAACCGTTACACCGCACAGGGCGGCACCGGACTGATCGCATTTGCATCCAGCTTTCCCGGAGATATCCGTGCATTTGAAATCGCACCGGGGCAGGAGATTATCGCCCAGAAAAGTGCCTTTCTCGCATCAACTGCAGGCGTGGAAATGTCTGTTTTTTTCCAAAAACGCATTGCCGGCGGTCTCTTCGGTGGAGAAGGATTTATCATGCAGCGTCTGTCCGGAAACGGCACCGTCTTTCTCGAATTTGACGGACACATCAAAGAATATGAACTTGCACCGGGACAACAGATTGTCGTCGATACCGGATACCTCGCAGCAATGACAGCCGGATGTTCCATCAATATCCAGACTGTACCGGGTGTAAAAAATATGCTCTTTGGCGGGGAAGGGATCTTTAATACCGTTATCACCGGACCGGGACGTGTATGGCTGCAGAGCATGCCGGTTGCACAGCTCGCCGGAGCGATCAGCCCGTTTATTCCAAATAAAAATTAATCTTTACATAAAAAATCCCGGAGCCGTTTCCCATGCTCCGGGATTTTTTTATGTTCTATGCATTTTTCACATCGTTCGAACTTCAAAACTGTTTTTTCCACGGGTTTTTACATCATATAATACACTATCCGCTTCCTTAAACAGTTTTTCATAAGGAACTTTCTCCGTCATATACACAGCACCCAGACTGAATCTGTTTTGACACCTCATTGTCATAATCCGAATACGACTGGTACTTCACCTCAATACCAGGATATTTCTTGTTAAACCCATCCAGGTACTGCTGCATATCCTGATGGGAGATATTGGATGCTACCGAAATCGTTCCCCTGATTTCGTTTTTCTGCGTAGCATATGCCACACTTCCAAAGTCTGCCGGAAACTGTAACAGCACAAGCAGCGTCAAAAGCACCGCCACCATACGCTTTTTCTCCACTTTTTCATCTTTCTCATCCTTCTTTTACAGCCTTACCGCGCTTCATATGCCCTGGATACACGCTTATACTCTGCCGGTTCCGTAATCTGTTCCACAACGATATCTCCGTCTTCCGCATCACGGTATCGATACAGATACACACCTTCCTGAATCTCATCCTCCGCTATGAGAGACACTGCCATATAGTGCTTCTCTTCAACGGTAAAGGTATCCATGATGGCAAACTCTTTTTCCGTCCCATCCGAAACCGGAATACGGATTACTTCATACTCTTCCATAATATCTCTCCTTTATCGTGGCACTTTCGTAAACAGTGCAAAGGCATTTTCCCGTGTGGTCTGCTCGACTTCCTCCACAGAAACGCCTTTGATCTCCGCAATTTTTGCAATCACATACGGAATATTCCGTGAATCATTGCGCGTTCCCCGGTGTGGTTCCGGCGCCATATACGGGCAGTCGGTTTCGAGCACTATGCTCGAAAGAGGAATCGTTTCCACGGTCTTTACCAGCTTTTTGGCATTTTTAAAAGTCACAACACCGCCTACACCGATGAAATATCCCATCTTTACATATTCCTGTGCCATCTCCGGCGAATAGGAATAACAGTGGATCACGCCCTTTATGCCATCCTCATATGCCTTTTCCATGATCTTCATGGTATCCTCTGCTGCATCCCTGGAATGAATGATCACCGGAAGATCTGCCTGTTGTGCCAGTGCAAGCTGCCGTACAAACCAATACCTCTGCTTCGCCTGTATCTCCGGTTCCTTATCCCAGTAATAATCCAGTCCGATCTCTCCCACCGCAACTGTCTTTTGCAGCGTTGTCTGCTGTCTGAGCCATGCATACGTGTCCTCATTTAAATCATCCACGTCACTGGGATGTACGCCCACCGCAGCATAAAGAAAAGGGTATTCCTGCGCCAGCGAAAGTGTTGTCTTTGTCGTCGCAATGGAAGACCCTACATTAATCACCGGTGAAATGCCGCGCTGCGGTAAATCCGCAAGCAACATCTCCCGGTCCGTATCAAATTTTGCATCATCGTAATGTGCATGTGTCTCAAAAATCATAAGAAGTGCCTTTCTATCAGATCAAGTTCCTCCATGATGATACAGTTTGGAAGTGTATCCGAAGCCACCATGCCCCGCACCTGGGCATAATCCATCCAGCGCACACTCTCTATTTCTTCGGTCTGCAGTTCAAATTCCTCTGCTTCCCGATCCAGCCAGAGCAGATAAACATTTGAAATCTGGTGATCATGAAATGGCTGTCTGTGAAATTCGCTGTCAACATCCTTATGCACCTGTCCGCAATAAATCAGATCCGACTCCTGCACTGTCACATTTAATTCTTCTTTCAACTCCCGAATTGCTGAAGGAATATACTCCTCCCCTGCCGGTATATGTCCGGCACTGGAAATATCATAGCAGCCTGGGAACGAGTCTTTCTGCATACATCTCTTCTGCAGCAAAAGCTGAATCCGTCCGTTCCTGTTGCGGGCAATCCAGACATGTGATGTACGATGCCGCACGCCCTCCCGGTGTGCCTCTGCGCGTTCTACGGTTTCACCGGTTGGTGCTCCGGTTTCATCTACAACATCAAGGATTTCCATAATTTATGCCTCCTATTTTTATGCCTCCGACCTTGTTTAACAGATCTCTGCACCGCTTGGCATTGGTTTCTCCGGTGTCATCAGAGAAAGTGTGCCGTTTTCGTCCTCTGCACACAGCAACATGCCCTCGGACAATACTCCGGCAAGTTTTGCCGGCTTTAAGTTCACAAGAACCATAACCTTCTTGCCGACCATCTCTTCCGGTGTGTAATCTTTACGGATACCGGATACAATCTGCTTTACAGTGTTTCCGATTTTTACCTGAGAGCAAAGCAGCTTCTTTGACTTTGCAACTGCCTCACAGGAGAGAATCTCTCCCACCTGGAACTGCATCTTCGCAAAATCATCAAATGTGATCTCTTCCTTCGGATCTATATCAATGACTGCTTCATCTGCGGTCTCTCCGCCATTTAATGCTTTCTGTTCTTTTTCGTACTCTTCCTTCTGCTTTGCCTGAATGGCATCCACTTTTGGCTGGATCTCTTTTGCGTCAATTCTTGCAAAAAGGATCTCCGGAGCATCGGTTACTTTTGTTCCATCCGGATACAGTCCAAACTGATTGAGCTCATCAAAATCACGCAATGATGTCGATAACTGCGCCACGATTTTTTCTGCGGTTTCCGGAAGGAACGGGTGCAGAAGACTTGCGCCAATCGTGATGGACTCGGTCAGATTGTAAAGGACCTCAGCCAGACGGTCTTTCTGTGCCTCGTCTTTTGCCAGTACCCACGGGGTTGTCTCATCAATATATTTATTGCAACGGCGGAACAGTGCAAATACTTCGGAAATTGCATCTGCCACACGAAGTTTTGCCATCTTCCCGGCAATACGGTCACGGGTTGCTGTCACAACAGCTTTCAGATCTGCATCCACTTCACCGGTGACTCCTGTGGATGTTACCACACCGCCAAAATATTTATTGCTCATGGAAACGGTACGGTTTACCAGATTTCCAAGAATATTTGCCAGATCAGAGTTGAAACGCTCAATGACCAGATCCCAGGTAATCACGCCATCATTCTCAAACGGCATCTCATGCAATACAAAATAACGGGTAGCATCTACGCCAAACAGATCTACCATGTCATCCGCATAGATTACATTTCCCTTGGATTTGCTCATCTTATCCCCGCCCTGAAGCAGCCACGGATGTCCAAATACCTGCTTTGGCAGTGGCAGATCCAGTGCCATCAGAAAGATTGGCCAGTAAATGGTATGGAAACGGACAATATCTTTTCCGATCAGATGCAGATCAGCCGGCCACAGCTTCTTAAACTGGTCTGTGGAACCGTCCGGATCATATCCAATCTTTGTGATATAGTTTGTCAATGCATCCAGCCAGACATATACGACATGTTTCGGATCAAAATCTACCGGAATTCCCCAGCTGAAACTGGTACGTGATACGCACAGATCCTGCAGTCCCGGAAGCAGGAAGTTATTCATCATCTCATTCTTACGGGAAACCGGCTGAATGAAGTCCGGATGGGTATTGATATAATCAATGAGCCGGTCTGCATATTTACTCATCTTAAAGAAATAAGCTTCTTCTTTGGCAGGCTGCACTTCCCTTCCACAGTCCGGGCATTTGCCGTCTACAAGCTGGGATTCTGTCCAGAAAGACTCACAAGGTGTACAATACATTCCCTCATAAGATCCCTTATAAATATCACCCTGATCATAAAGCTTTTTAAAAATCTTCTTTACACATTTCTCATGATCCTCATCCGTGGTACGGACAAAGTTATCATAAGAAGAATTCACAAGATCCCAGATCCGCTTTACCTCACCGGAAACCTGATCTACAAATTCTTTCGGTGAAATGCCTGCGGCCTCTGCTTTTTCCTGAATCTTCTGTCCGTGTTCATCGGTTCCGGTCTGAAAATAGACATCATAGCCCTCGGCTCTCTTATAACGCGCAATTGCATCCGCAAGAATAATCTCGTACGTGTTTCCGATATGCGGCTTACCTGAAGTATAGGCAATCGCGGTTGTCATATAAAACTTCCCTTTATTTTCTGCCATGTCCTTGGCCTCCTTATCTCACATTCGCTCTCCCCATTTTACCGAATTCCACGCCATTTGTAAAGTATCCCCTATTCGTCCGTTTTTCTGTTTATTCAAGAATATTTTCTTATATGCCAAGAATTTCTTGCTGACCTGTTTTTCCGTAGACTAATATGCTTTTATCCAGTTTTTTCCAGTACAAAACTGCCAAAGATAAATGAGAAGGAGCACCAACATGAAAAATATACAAATCGGGGCAGCCTTAAAAACGATGCGAAAAAATCGTGGCTGGACGATCCATGACGTAGTTGTACAGCTGAATGACCTGTACAATATCGCAGTCGCCGAAAAAACCGTGTACGGATGGGAAAGCGATCAGGCCTATCCCCGCACGGAAACATTGCTGCTGCTCTGTGAACTGTATCAGAGTGACGCATTCACCGGAAATCTCCTGCACATTCCTGCAGACAAATCCTTCCCGATCACTGCAGATGAACGGCATGTCATCGAAATGTATCGCCGGCATCCGGAACTACAAAGTGCTGTAAAACGCGTGCTTGATGTTCCCGTCAAAAAACCTTCTGCAAATTAAAGTCCTGATATCCTGTCCCCTGTAAAAACTATTTTCCAAAATTCATCCTGTCACAGAAGTTTCTATCTCATGCAGATATAAATCACATAAACCACATATAAAACCAGCATCACAATACCTTCTTTTCTGCTGATTTTTTCTTTTGTCCATGCAAACCCCCAGATCAACAGGCTCAAAACAATCAAAATCATAATATCTATGATGTTTTCCATCAAGAACGGCATCGGACTGATAACTCCCGCCAGACCAAGTACAAACAGAATATTAAAAATATTGGAGCCGATCGCATTTCCAAGTGCCATATCCACTTCATTTTTGCGGGCTGCAACAACAGATGTCACAAGTTCCGGAAGCGAGGTTCCAATAGAAACAATGGTCAGTCCTACCAGCGTCTGGCTCATTCCAATTTTCAATGCAATATTGCTGGCACTGTCTACAACGACATCCCCGCCAATCACAATACCAGCTACACCAACCACAAGGAACAACAGGCTTTTCGGCATCGACATTACTTTCTGTGCCTCTGTCGCTTCAATTTCTTCGCTTTGCAGATGTCCGCCTTCTTTTCCTGCTTTCAGAGCCATACGAATCATTGTTCCGATAAATATGGCAAAAAACACCAGAAATACAGCACTGTCAAAACGTCCCAGTTTCATTCCCACACCACCGAGTATCATAAGCAGCAATGCTGCAAACACGGAATATGGGAAATCACGTTTCAATGTAGCTTTCTGTACGGCAACCGGAGTCATTATGGCACAAAAACCGATGACCACCATCATATTAAAAATATTAGACCCGACCACATTACTGATTGCCAGCGTATTCTTATGCTGGATTGCTGCAACAACAGAAACCGCAGTCTCTGGAAGTGAGGTTCCCATGGCAACAATCGTCAGGCCAATAATGATGGCCGGAACATGAAACCGTTTTGCAATGCTGGAACTTCCTTCCACAAAAACATCTGCCCCTTTGACCAGGAAGAAAAATCCTGCGATCAAAAAAACAATTGCCAGCGGCATGGAACATGTTGAAATAAATTCTGTCATATCTTTTCCCTCTTTCTGTAAAATAATGTGTTAAAAGGCAATCATGCCCAAGTGCTCCAATAGTATTTTCAAACCAATAAGTATGAGGATTACCCCACCTGCAATCTCTGCTTTTCTTTTGTAGCGGGTACCGAAGAAATTACCGACAACCACTCCGATGACCGATAATACAAATGTCGTGCATCCGATAATCAGACAGGCTTCCATGATGGATACATTTAAAAAGGCAAATGTAATACCGACTGCAAGTGCATCGATACTGGTTGCAACTGCAAGAAGCAGCATCTCTTTGTGATCCAGTGGCAGATCTTTTGCTCCAATTTCCTGCACGTCTTTATCACGAACCGCTTCAATCACCATCTTTCCACCGATAAACAGCAACAGGAAAAAGGCGATCCAGTGATCGACCGAAGTAATGTATTTCTGAAAGCGGATTCCCAGCGCCCAGCCGAGAAACGGCATCAGTGCCTGAAATCCTCCGAAATACAATCCAATCAGAAACGCATGTTTTTTGTTGATTTTTTCCATGCCAAGACCCTTGCAGACGGATACCGCAAATGCATCCATCGAGAGTCCGACACCAATCAGAAATAACTCGATTACCATTCTTATGTTCTCCTTTTGTGAAGGGATTCATACCTTGCGCTTCTGTCCTTATATATCAAAAAGAGACCCAATGCGCACCAACGAAAAGCGCGACTGCAACCACGTTTTTCTGGTGCACATGAGTCTCATTCTTTAAGGCTTGCCAGGTCCAAATGACCGGTATGTTGACAAGTCACACAATGTGCGAACTACTCCCTCACATACTTTTGTCTATGAATTAGGTAAACTATAACAAACGGCCTTTGAGTTAGTCAATACGAACTTCTTATTTACTGATGACTTTTGCAAACTTCTTCTTACCACGCTTTACGACCTTTCCTTCTCCGGCAAACTCATCGAGCGTGTAACTGGTACTGATGTCTGTAACTTTCTCACCATCCACAGAGACGCCACCCTGCTGTACGGCACGACGCGCATCGGAACGGCTCTCACACAGAGAAGCCTTTACAAGAACTGCCATGATATCGAGCTTGTCATTGTACAGATCATCTGCAGTCACTTCAACCGTCGGCATATGTGCAGAAACCCCGCCGCCTGCAAACAGTGCATGGGATGCCTCTTTGGCTTTCTTTGCCTCTTCCTCACCGTGTACCAGTTTGGTCAGCTCATAAGCGAGAATCTCTTTTGCTTCATTCAGCTTGGCACCTTCCCATTTGTCCATCTCATCGATCTGCTCCAATGGCAGGAAGGTCAGCATGCGGATGCACTTTAACACATCGGAATCTGCCACATTTCTCCAGTACTGGAAAAAATCAAATGGGGAAGTCTTGTTCGGGTCAAGCCATACGGCACCGGACTGTGTTTTTCCCATCTTCTTTCCCTCAGAGTTTAAAAGCAGATTGATCGTCATGGCATAAGCATCTTTTCCAAGCTTCCGGCGGATCAGTTCCGTACCACCGAGCATGTTACTCCACTGGTCATCTCCACCGAATTCCATGTTACATCCATATTTCTGGTACAGAGTGTAGAAATCGTAGCTCTGCATAATCATGTAATTAAACTCTAAGAAACTTAATCCTTTTTCCATTCTCTGCTTATAGCATTCAGCTGTCAGCATGCGGTTTACGGAAAAATGTGCACCAACATCACGCAGTACATCAATGTAGTTTAAATCCATCAGCCAGTCAGCATTGTTTACCAGCATTGCCTTGCCTTCTCCGAAATCGATGAAACGGCTCATCTGCTTTTTAAAACAGTCTACGTTGTGCTGAATGGTCTCCGGTGTCATCATCTGCCGCATATCGGTACGACCGGATGGATCACCGATCATGGCTGTACCACCACCAATCAGCGCGATTGGCTTGTTTCCTGCCATCTGCAGACGTTTCATCAGACACAGTGCCATAAAATGTCCCACATGCAGACTGTCAGCTGTCGGATCAAAACCGATATAAAATACTGCTTTTCCATTGTTGATGAGTTCCTTGATTTCTTCCTCGTCGGTTACCTGTGCGATCAGACCGCGGGCAACCAGTTCGTCGTAAAGTGTCATTGGGTTTCCTCCTGTAATTTAACTTTTTTGATTTTTCTGGGGCTTTATGTCCCTTTGCTCCATATCTATAAAAATCCAAATAAAAATCCCCTCGTCCTAATTATAAGGACGAGGGGGATCTCTCGTGTTACCACCTTAATTCGCATGCTGTTCACACAGCCTGCCTCCGCGAGTGCAGCTACACTCCAGTGCGTCTAACGGGCACTACTCCGTTACAGCCTACTTGCCTGCGCGTTCGGTGTAAAGCTCAGGGATGTATTCCCTGCGGTAAGGGGGGACCCAGCTTGCTGGGGGGATTCCTTATCGCTCGGTTTATGTTTGTTCCATAAGCCGTGGCAGGGGGGACCCAGCTTGCTGGGGAGATTCCTTATCGCTCGGTTTATGTTTGTTTCATAAGCCGTGGCAGGGGGGACCCAGCCTGCTGGGGGGATTCCTTATCGCCCGGTTTATGGTTGTTCCATAAATCCATCTGTGCTTTCCGTGTGCCTCTCATCTACCGGCTGCTTTCTGTTCGTTCCACACATTGGTACTTGTTCCCATCTTCGCTTGTATTCTATAACTATATTATTATAGAAAGACAATCACAGTTTGTCAAACAATTTTTACTTGCCTTCTTTCGCTTCTGCCGGAACCCAGATTCCCTCTTTTCCCCATGGCTGGATCATAGACAAATACCGCTTCTGTCCATCCTTTAAAAATGTAATCTGTATACCGACCTGTGTTTTATCTGCAGATTCAGATTCTTTTTCCACGGAAACAAGCTTTTTATCCGACGATAAATTCAAAAGCTGCCGGGCTGCATCTGTCGGCTCAAGCAATGCACCAATTGGAACCATATTCTTATTCAGCACTTCACCCATACCGTTTATACAGTAGTCCATCTGCGTATCGCTGATTCCCTGCGCATATGCTGTATCAAACTCATCTGCCGATGCAATTCCATCCGTTTTAGCATCCGGACCGTCAGCAAACTGATTGATTTTTTCCTGTGTAATCTGAAATTGACCATTTTCCTGTGCATAATGGATATTCTCTATCCACACGCTCACATGCGGATCTGATGACTCCACATAATACAAAATCTCTGCAGTCTGTTCTTCCGTATTGATTTCATGCAGCCAGTAGCCATCCATTTCTTCTCCGGTTCCACCAAAGAAACTGCCAAAGGCTCCCCATGGCCATGGACTCGACCAGCCAAATGACGGTGTATCTCCATCCATCCACAAAATATGTATTTTCTCTAAATTCGACTGTACCTCTTTGGATGTCATCTGCACAATTTTTTCTGTATCCCGGTCGCAAAATGCCTGTGCCCATTCCCTGATATTCTGCTCTATTATCGCAGCTCCTGCATTTTCCTGCACTGGCTGCTGTGTACTATCCACTTTCTCGGTTGTATGCTCTGTTTTTGTCTCCGACGGTTTCTGGTTTGTCAGACAACTTACTGCCACAAGTGCAACCAAAACGGTTGCAATCGCAGCCACCCAGGTATGTGGTTTTTTAAAATTCAACACGTTCTTAATTCTCCTTCCTGCATCTGCCTCTCCAAACGCAACCGGGGCAAATGAATACGGATGCCGCTCCATCGCAAAAGCAAGTAAGGATGCGCTGTATCCTTTTTTAATCTGATTTCCAAACTGCGCAAGTACGGCCTCATCACAACTCATCTCCATGTCTCTTGTCATATAGAAAAAGGCAATCCATGCCAATGGATTCCACCAGTATACAGCCAAAAGTACGAATGCAATCAGCTTCCATAAAGGATCATGTCTGCGAATGTGCCAGCTCTCATGCGCAAGGATGTACTGCTGTTCCTCCTCTTTCATCCGAAACGGAATATAAATCTGCGGGCAGAAAATTCCCAGTACAAACGGTGATGGAATACAGTCACATTCCCAGATCTTTATGGTCCGCCGGACGTTTCCAGATGTTTCATTTACGGTTAAACGTACTGCTGTCCGTACCATACTGCGGCATTTGATATAGGAATACATTCCATATCCTAAAAATAAAAATATCCCGATCAGCCAGACAAAAAACAACACCGCACAAATTTTCTGTGAGGTCGTCATAGCTGCTGTCAAACCAGCTTCAGAAGCTGCATCCCCTGTCACACGTGAACCGGCAGATATCTGCGTCACATTCTGTACTGCCGTTTGCGCATGCACTCCAGATACTCCTGTGTAGTGTGCAATCTCACTCATTTGTGATCTGCTTTTTACCAGACGAAACAGATTAAACAAACTCCATCCTGATGCAATGGGCAAATCAAATAACATACGGATTCCAACAATTGCCCACAATGCATAGGAATATTTTTTGGGACATTTCCGCAAAAGCGCGCGCACTGCAAACACCGCGAGAATTACAACCGCCACCATGCCATTCCGCTGCAGAAATGCCAGAAAAATTACACTTGCCTTCTCCATTCTCTGCCCCTACCCTTCTTTATGCTCGTCGATCATTTTCTTGAGCAGCTTTGCTTCTTTTTTGGAAATTTTCTTTCCTCCAAGAAATGCTGTGATAAACCCTGGCAGTGATCCGTCAAATGTGCGATCCACAAAATACCGGGATTCCTCTGCCTGCACCTGTTCCTTTGGAATTAAAACAGAAACCGTTGCATCCTCATTGGCAATGTATCCTTTTTCACACATTTTCCGTACAACCGTATAAGTCGTGGATTTTTTCCAGCCAAGCTGTTCCTGACATAACTTTACAAGTTCCCCGGAGTTGACGGGGGCATGCTCCCATACGACACACATAAACCGGTAATCACTGTCACATAATTTTATATATTCCATCTTTTTCTCCTCCATAGGTTTATAGCTATCAACCTGTCTTCAGTTTATTCTTATAAACCTCAAATGTCAAGGTCTATTTTTATAAACTGCGAGAAATGTCAGAAAAATACGATGGAAAATGTTTGAACTCACCTTTTTGAAAAGTTATAATAAACGCAAAAGGCGATTGTGAAATCGCCCAAAATAAATAACTCAAAAGGAGGACATGTTATCGTGGAAAAAGTACGTTACATGATTTCCGATGCCGCCGCACTGGCCGGTGTGGAAACCCATGTGTTACGTTACTGGGAAGAAGAACTCGACCTGACCATCCCACGAAACGAGATGGGACATCGATACTATACACGAGAAAACATACAGGAATTTCAAAAAATCAAAGAACTAAAAGAAAAAGGATATCAGCTAAAAGCAATCCGCATGATATTACATAATAAAAACCCCGAAGATGCCGGTGTTTCCGTGCCGGATTCTGCAGCACCTGGTCCATTGCCCGCATGTAACCGGGAACATCATCACACGGTTGTCGCCAAACCGAACCGACAGAATACAGATAAAACCGACTTACCTGTAAATACCCTTTCCGCGGAAGAACGCATGGCACAGTTCCGGGAACTGATGAGTGACATTGTAGGGCATGCGATTGCACAGAACAATGAAGCACTCACACTCGATATCAGCAAAGAAATCCGGGAAACCGTCTTAAAAGAAATGAATTACCTTATCCGGGAACAAAATGATATGACGGAAGAACGTTACCGCCAATTGAGTGCTGAAATCCGTGGGAAACTGCAAAAAAAGCATACGCTTTTTGCGAAGAAAGAGAAAAAAGGAAAAGAGAAAAAAGTCCACCGGGAAAAAGCAAACAAGGGAAACGTATTAAGCACGGTATAACCTGCTTTCCCATAGCCCCGGTTTCCATTTATAAAAATGAAAACTGGGGCATAGTCCAGCTAATTTTTGCGAGTTATACTGATCTTTCATCAGGTTCTATTTTAATCAATCATATCATTCTGGAATTTTGATAAATGCTCATACGGCAAAATCAGCCGCCCCCGAAAAAGACCACATCCATCATTCATAAGGCTATTATTCACTGCCGTAAACATATTTACATCTACCCCTGACAGATCAAGATCCTGTAACAATCTACAACGCTCATAAGCCTCGTCAAAATAAATACAGCCGCCTTGTAAAATCGCATCTCTCCGTCCTCTGGAAGTTTCCTGTTTTTTTTCATAAAATAAATGATTCGCTACTCCAATTTCTGCAATATCATCCATCTCTTTTGTTCTAAGCTGCATTTCCATATAACACCGGGCACTGTTGTCAAAAAACGTTATATGAAGCGAACGATATGAATTTGTACTTTCCCCATCAATATAATCCCTGTAATATGGGCGCACAGCATCATCCAATAGTAAAGAATTACTTCTTTTAACCCCACCTGTCGGCTCTGCCGTAAATCCACGTTCTTCCAAAAATTGTGGCAATACATTGGCAATCCGATATAAATACCTGATCTCTTCCTTCTTGCGATCCTGTTTTTGTTTCATATGACACCGTGGCATGGAAATCACAATACGGTACGCGATCAAATCGCGAAAACAGTTCAAACGCTCCTTGATTTCTGACACAGACGGATATGATCCATTCTTTTCATAATAATCGTATATGTATTCCACAATATATCCATTAAACTTTCCCTCTGCGCGAATCAACGACTTAATTCGTCCCTTGAAAGTAAAAGATAAATATGGATATTCCTGTGCCATATATTTATAAAACTCACGAATCTTCTGCGATTGCGAAGTCAGGAAATCATTGTGTTCCAAAAGTTTCATAATCTGTATCAAAAAGTTACAATGTACTAAATCCACTTCATTATGTTTCTGTACCGCCGAAATACGTAAATCCGCTATGTATTTTTTTAAAATGCGAAGAACTGTATCCCCCGAATATAAGTAATCATTCAATGTAATCATATTTTCCCCATCCTAAAAAGTCGCGGTGCCGAGGCACCGCGATCCGCAAGATTATGTAATTGCAAGCTGATGTTTTACTTTACTCATATCAGATTCTAACACCGTCACGCGAATGGCAAGCAATTCTTTTTCATCATCTACTTTGCGTGCTTCCCTCAAATTACGCACTAAATCACAATGCCCTTCTGCAATCCGTCTGATATTTACATTTGTTTCATTTTCAATTACCAGTTCCAAACCGGTAACCTTTTCATCCAGTACCGTAAACTTCTGATCCAATACCGTAAACTTCTGATCCAATACCGTTACCTTTTCATCCAGTACCGTAAACTTCTGATCCAGTTCCGTTACCTTTTCATCCAGTACCGTAAACTTCTGATCCAGTTCCGTTACCTTTTCATCCAGTACCGTAAACTTCTGATCCAGTTCCGTTACCTTTTCATCCAGTACCGTAAACTTCTGATCCAGTTCCGTTACCTTTTC